>Ga0208789_1000230_pt1 | contig 67151 bp, 52 predicted proteins | sample Methanotroph_Enr_FD_187368 | JGI IMG/M metagenome (GOLD analysis project Ga0208789, IMG submission 187368) | Enriched soil microbial communities from Old Woman Creek wetland in Ohio, USA - Methanotroph_Enrichment_5 (SPAdes) (version 2) | ecosystem: Environmental > Terrestrial > Soil > Wetlands... | reverse complement strand
TGCTGAAGTTTAATGCCCACGACTGATAAGAATTGGGCTTCATTTAATTTTAAATCGTTGTAATTCTGCATATTGTTTGCAAAGTAACAACTTTTATATCATATATTTATAACTTATATAACGACTATTATTGTAACGTTTAAAATTAATGCTAAGATTATCTAATTAATTATCGATTGTAAACAATTACTACTATGAAAACTAATTATTTAAAGTTGATGTTGGTGTTTGTTTCTATTGTTTTTGTAAAAATCGTTCCGTTTGCACAAGTTGTGAGCGATTCGACTGTATCAAAGCCTGATAGTACAGGTTTTGCTTATCACTGGATAAAGCCGGTTTTACAACCAGTGAATATTGATTCGATCAGGCAACAAAAAGAAGATTCTGAAAACTATCTTATAAGTATCGAACTTTTAGAAGATAAATTACAGGGTAATCGTAAAGAGTTAAAAGTGCGTACTGATCAGGCAAATGATGAAGCCAAAGCAATAAGTAACGAACGAAAATCTCTGGTTGAGAAAAAGAAATTTGCAAAGGATGAAGAAAAATTATTGAAAACTGAGAAAAATCTCAGGGACAAGGAGATAAAGCAAATGATTTTTGAGCGTAAAGACCTGAACAAGAAGTCCAAGGAGCTGTATAAAGAAGATTTTAGGGATCGTATTGAAAATTTGGATGATAAGGATAGGCAAATAAAAGATCTTGAAAGGCAGTGGAATGTAAAGCGTAATGATTTGAAAAAAAATATTGATGATATTGCTGAGGCTGAAAGGAAGTTGGACATACGAGAGGTTGAAGTGAAAAACCGTTTGAGGGAGTTGAATAGTCTAAAAACTGCCCTCAATCTGAAAGCAAAACAACTGGATGTGGAAAAACAACAAACAAAACTTGAAATAAAAAAAACGAAAGCTCTACTGAAAAGTAATTAGTTTTAGGAACTAATTTGGGAAAAATGATATTTCTCTTGCTCAATTAAAATAAATTTATCATCTTTGCACTTGAAAATAAATCAAAAAGAAATGAATGCTATTTTAACAATAAACAAATTTTGGTGGTGGCACTTGCAGATTAGCTAATCGTGAGATGTTACACCTATGTATATTGTCGAAAATAAAAGATATTACAAAAAGGCTTGTCGGACTCACGATAAGCCTTTTTTTTTCGTTTGACCCCTAACCCAAAAGGGAAGAAGAAAATACTACTGGTAATTATAAAAGAAATATATGGATATGAATAATATTGATAATTTAGGAGACGAAACTAACTTAAGTTCCCCTTCAGGGGCTAGGGGTTCTTCCAACTCCCCTTTAGGGGATGAAGGTCGTTTTTCAATTGACAATAACGGTTACTATGGCGATTTTGGTGGAGCATACATCCCCGAAATTTTACATGGAACAGTAGAGCGGCTTAAAGAAGCTTATTTTGCAATAAAAGATGATGCTTCATTCAAAGCTGAATACTACGATTTGCTGAAAAACTATGTAGGGCGCCCGTCGCCACTCTATTTTGCAAAGCGTTTGTCGGCAGAATACGGCACCAAAATTTATCTGAAACGTGAAGATTTGAACCATACCGGTGCACACAAAATCAACAATGCGTTGGGACAAATTCTGCTGGCAAAACGTATGGGCAAAACCCGCATTATTGCCGAAACCGGTGCCGGACAACATGGAGTGGCTACCGCTACTGCTTGTGCGCTGATGGGCTTGGAATGTATTGTGTTTATGGGAAAAACGGATGTGGAACGCCAGTTCCTGAACGTACAAAAAATGCGCATGTTGGGTGCAACAGTTGAACCTGTTACCAGTGGAAACTGGACATTAAAAGATGCTACCAACGAAGCTATCCGTTACTGGTGTTCAAATCCGGATTCGTTTTATATTATTGGCTCTACGGTTGGACCGCATCCATATCCTGATATGGTCGGATTTTTCCAGTCGGTCATCAGTGAGGAAATTAAATGGCAGTTGCAGGAGCAGATTGGCCGTGATTATCCCGATTATTTGATGGCTTGTGTCGGTGGTGGAAGTAATGCCATGGGAACATATTACCACTACATAAATGATGAACGCGTGAAAATCATCTCGGCAGAAGCTGGTGGCTTAGGCGTTGAAACTGGTGAGACTGCTGCAACGATAAACATTGGTACCGTGGGAATTATTCATGGTTTCCGAACATTACTTATGCAGGACGAAGATGGTCAGATCACGGAGCCATATTCTATTTCTGCCGGATTGGATTATCCCGGAATTGGACCGGCTCATGCATTTTTTGCCAAAGTAGGTCGAACTAAAGTGCATGCTATTAATGACGATGAAGCATTGGAAGCAGCCTTTGAACTGACCCGGTTGGAGGGAATTATTCCGGCCATTGAATCAGCCCATGCACTGGCGCTATTGAAAAAAGAAAAGGCTACATTTAAACCAGATGATATCGTGGTTCTCACGGTTTCGGGAAGGGGTGATAAAGATATGGATACTTATGTGAAGCATTTTAAATCACCCCTAACCCCTAAAGGGGAATAAGAGTGAGTTTTCTCAATAATATAAGTTGTAAATAATAACTAATTAAAATCCCCTTTAGGGGTTTGAGGTCATATGAAATTATACGTAAACTCAAAAAAAATGCTGGCCGATCTGCAGACGCCGGTAGGAATTTATCTCAAAATACGCGATTTATATACCAACTCGGTGTTGTTGGAAAGTTCCGATTATCACGGTGTTGAAAACAGTTATTCGTACATCGGCTTTTGTCCGATTGGCGGCATCTCGGTAAATCAGTTTGTGATAAAAGAGGAATATCCTGATGGAAGTAAAATAGAAACGCAAGTTACCGGCAAACTTACTGTTGCCGAGCGTTTCGATATTTTTTTGAAATCAGTGGACTTGGTAAAGAATGACAACCCGGTTGGGGTAAATGGTCTGTTTGGTTATTCGTCGTACGAGTCGGTGCAGTATTTCGAGGACGTAAAGCTCAAGGCGCGCGAAACCGTTCCGGGAAGTATGCCCGGCTTGCATTATGTGTTGTTCAAATACATTATTGCGGTGAATCATTTCAACAATGAGTTGACCATCATAGAGAATTTGCTCGAAGGTGAAACGTCTGCTATTGCCGATATTGAAGAAATTCTTACCAATAATAATATCGCCACTTACGAATTTTCGGCTGTTGGCGAAGAGAAATCTGATATATCAAACGAGGATTACAAAAAAATGGTAGCCCGTGGTAAACAGGAGTGTTACAAAGGAAATGTTTTCCAGATTGTACTTTCGCGCCGTTTTTACCAGAAATATAAAGGCGACGATTTCATGCTTTACCGAACGCTGCGTTCTGTGAATCCTTCGCCTTATTTGTTTTATTTCAACTTTGGCGATTTCCGTATTTTCGGATCATCGCCCGAAGCGCACCTTGTAGTGGATGCAAAGAAACAAAAAGCGTATATCAAACCGATTGCCGGAACATTCCGCCGTACAGGCGATGATGAGAAAGATTTTCAGCTGGCTGAAAAATTGCGTGTTGACAAAAAAGAAAATGCAGAACACGTGATGTTGGTGGATTTGGCACGCAACGATTTGAGTCGCAATGCCGACCATGTGGAAGTGGAAGTATTCCGCGAAGTGCAGTATTATTCGCACGTGCTCCATTTGGTTTCCAGCGTTAGCGGAAAACTGAAGCCGGACACTAAAATCATTAAACTTTTTGCCGATACGTTCCCTGCCGGAACACTCTCGGGAGCTCCGAAAATTAAAGCCATGCAACTGATTGACCAGATTGAACCGCATGACCGTGGTCCATATGGCGGCTGTTTGGGTTATATCGGGTTCGATGGAAGCTTTAATCAGGCTATCACCATTCGCTCGTTCGTAAGTAAAAATAATACATTGTATTATCAGGCGGGTGCCGGCATCGTTGCCAAATCGGACGAAGAAAGTGAATTGCAGGAAGTAAATAATAAACTGGCTGCGCTGAAACGTGCAGTGGAAGTAGCATCAGGTAAATAACCCCCGACCCCTAAAGGGGAGGACGAAATATTACTACTGATTATTTAATAAATATCCAATATGAATAATATACAAGATAAAATACAAGACGAAACTAACTTAGTTCCCCTTCAGGGGCTAGGGGTCAAAATACTAGTTTTTGATAATTACGACTCGTTTACCTACAACTTGGTACACGCTGTGAAAAAATTGGGATACACCGACGTGGAAGTGCATCGCAACGACCAGATAGCATTGGAAGACATTGCGCGATTTGATAAAATAATCCTTTCGCCGGGACCGGGTGTGCCTTCAGAATCGGGCATTTTGCTTGACGTGATTCGTAAGTACGCACCTACTAAACCCATTTTGGGTGTGTGCCTGGGCGAGCAAGCCATTGCCGAAGCATTTGGCGGAACATTGATAAACCTGACTGATGTTCATCACGGCGTAAGCTCTATGGTGGATGTATTGGCGGACGATGTGTTGTTCAACGGGTTGCCAAAACAACTGGAAGTGGGCCGCTACCATTCGTGGGCTGCTGAGAAATCGACTTTGCCTGAATGCCTGACCATTACTGCTGTTGATGAAGAGGGTATGATTATGGCATTGGCACACAAAACGTATGACGTGCGTGGCGTTCAGTTTCATCCGGAATCCGTTTTGACTCCCAGAGGGGAAGAAATGTTGAAAAATTGGTTGGAGGCTTAATTTTATTTGGTTATCTAACTTTTCCAAAGTTCTAAACTTTGGAAAAGTTGAAAGTTAGAAGAATATGAAACAAATACTTAATCAACTTTTCAATCACCAGTCGCTTACGAAACAGGAAGCTGCCGAAGTAATGGCCAATATGGCTGGTGGCAAATACAACGAATCGCAGATTGCGGCGTTTATTTCGGTTTATCTGATGCGCAGTATCGAGCTCGATGAGGTAATCGGTTTTCGCGATGCGTTGCTGAACACGGCTGTGCAGATAGATTTATCGGAGTTCGATCCGTTGGATATTGTAGGGACTGGTGGTGATGGCAAAAATACATTTAATATATCCACTTGCAGCTGTTTTGCTGTGGCGGGTGCCGGTTACAAAGTGGCAAAACACGGTAATTACGGTGCTACTTCGGTAAGCGGTTCGTCGAATGTGTTGGAGTACTACGGGGCTAAATTTACTACCGATACTGATATTATCAAACGCTCGTTAGAAGAAGCGGGTTTTGCTTATTTGCATGCTCCTTTCTGCAATCCGGCTATGAAAAACGTGGCTCCGGTGCGTAAAAGCCTCGGGGTCCGTACATTCTTCAATGTGCTTGGACCGCTTATTAGTCCGGCCCGACCAAATTATCAATGTTTGGGCGTGTACGATTTGAAAATGATGCGCCTTTATAATTATATCTACCAAAATTTAGGCTGCCAGTATTCTGTGGTTCACTCGCTGGACGGATACGATGAAATATCGTTGACCGATACTTGCAAAGTGTCCAATAACCTGGGTGAATTTGTTTATACGCCGGAGCAACTTGGATTCAGAAGGCTGAAGCAGGAAGAACTTTGGGGAGGAAATACGGTGGACGAAGCGGCTCAGATATTTATGAATGTGTTGGATAATAAAGCTACCGAAGCACAACGCAATGCCGTAATTATCAATACTGCTTTTGCCATTCAGACACGCAGTTCGTACAAACCACTTGAGCAATGCAAAGCCGAAGCGGCAGAATCGCTTGAAAGCGGAAGCGCTAAAAAAGCGTTCGAGAAGTTTGTGGAAATATATAAATAAATGAAGAACCCCTAACCCCTGAAGGGGAACTAAGTTACAACTGTTTATTTTAAATAGATATATGAACAACGAGAATGATATACAAGACGAAACTAACTCAGTTCCCCTTCAGGGGTTAGGGGTTAGTATTCTAGATAAAATAATAGAAAGCAAGAAAGTTGAAGTGGCTGAGAGCAAACATCAACTTTCCATTTCCGATTTAGAAAAAGCGCCTGCCTTTTCGCGGAAATGCTTGTCGATGAAGCAAAGTTTGCTGAATTCGGAATCGGGAATCATTTCGGAGTTTAAGCGTAAATCACCTTCACTGGGTTGGATCCATGAGGATGCCGATGTGGTGGAAGTGACAGCTGGTTACAGTGCTGCCGGCGCTTCGGGCATTTCCATTCTCACCGATTTGCAGTATTTTGGCGGTACGCCGTTGGATTTGATGGCGGCACGTCCATTTATCGGCTGTCCGGTGTTGCGAAAAGATTTTGTGATTGACGAATATCAGCTTTACGAAGCAAAAGCTATGGGTGCCGATGTGGTGTTGCTCATTGCTGCGGCTTTGACAGTGGAAAAAACGTTTGAACTGGCTCGCAAAGCACATGAACTGGGACTGGAAGTATTGCTCGAAGTGCATAATGCCGAAGAAATTGGACATGCCAATGATTTTGTGGATATGCTGGGCGTAAACAACCGTAACCTGAAAACCTTTGAGCAAAGCATTCAGACTTCGTTCGATTTGGCGGCACTGATTCCTGATAAATTTGTAAAAGTGAGCGAAAGCGGCATCTCAAAAACCGAAACAGTAAAAGAATTACGCAAAGTTGGATATAGGGGATTTTTGATGGGTGAAAACTTTATGAAAGAGGAAAATCCTGCTGAAGCGTTGGTGAGGTTTATTAAGGGTTTAAAGTAAGTTCCCATGGCATTCGAATTAAAAAATACAGTTCCGTGGGGACGGAATTTGGAAGAGTATTCGAAGATATTCAACCTGACTGAAGAAGATTTTCAATCAAAAATAATAAGTTTTGGCGATGGTCCGGCAAGTTTCAACTCGGAAATGACGCGCTTGAATAGAATGGTGGTTTCAATTGATCCAATTTATCAGTTTAGTAAGGATGAATTGACGCAACGTATTGCTGAAACGAAAGAAACTGTAATTGAACAAACGAAATTCAACATAGATAATTTTGTTTGGAGAAATATCAGGGATGTGAATCATTTGGAAAGTGTTCGTATGAATGCAATGACTCAATTCATGGATGATTTTGAAGTAGGGAAAGAAGAGGGTCGATACCTATGTCATGAGTTGCCAAACACAACGGGATACGCTGATTTGACCTTCGATTTGGGATTAAGTTCTCATTTCCTGATTTTGTATTCGCAGCTTGGAGTTGATTTCCATATAAAATCAATTACCGAAATGTTGCGTATCTGCAAAGAAATTAGGATATTTCCATTACTCAATCTGGATGCAAAAAAGTCAGAGGTGTTAGAGTCAATTATCGATTACTTTAAACCCGATTTTGAAATTGAAATTAAAGCTGTTGATTATGAGTTTCAGAAAGGTGGGAATAGGATGTTAGTGATAAAGAGAGGTATTGAAAAATAACATGAACAATAAAACCCCTCCGCTTTGCTCGTCCTCTTTTTCAAAGTGGACAACTCGAAAACCGGGAGTTTTTTGCATTTAAATAGATTTTATCAAGTTTTAGCAAAATACAAATAAACATCATCCAACCTGAAAATTTTAGGGCTGCGTAGATCTTCCCTTTTTTAAGGGAAGTGCCCGAAGGGCGAAGGGTTAAATAAATATAATATGAAAATAAAAATCTGCGGGATGAAGATCCCAGAAAATATACGAGCAGTTGCGGCATTGCAACCTGATTTTATGGGTTTTATTTTTTACCCGAAATCGCCACGCTACGCTGAACCGTTAGATTTTTCGACATTGAATGCGTTGCCAAAGAGCATTAAGAAGATTGGTGTGTTTGTCAATGAAGATATGGAAGATATCCTGACAATTGCCACGAAGTATGATCTGGATGGCGTGCAGTTGCATGGAACAGAACTGGTGGAAATGTGCCGGGAATTGCGTAAAGCCGGATTTATTGTGATAAAGGCTTTCCCTGTTGCGGAAGCGTATAACTTCAAGGTGACAAAAGCTTACGAGGATACGTGCGACTATTTTCTTTTCGATACCAAAACGGATGCTTATGGTGGTTCGGGAGTGAAATTCAATTGGGGCATGCTTGACGAGTATGTTGGCGAAACGCCATTTTTGCTCAGTGGTGGCATTGCTGCTGACGATGCCGAAGCGATTCTGAAAATAGAACACCCGAAACTGACCGGCATAGACTTAAATAGTAAGTTTGAAGTGAAGCCGGGTGAAAAGAATGTTGCATTATTAAAAGGATTTATACAACAATTACGGTAGGGGCAGGTCGTGACCTGTCCGCCAACATAACAAATTAGGATAGGTCGTGACCTGTCCCTACGAAAATAAAAATCATGAACAGAATTAATAAATTATTCCAACAAAAATCCGAAAATATCCTATCGGTATATTTTACAGCCGGTTTCCCGAAACTGGAAGATACTGTGCCAACGCTGAAATGCCTGCAAGCTAACGGGGTTGACCTGGTGGAAGTGGGTGTGCCATTTTCCGATCCAATGGCTGACGGTATTGTGATTCAGAACAGTAGTCAGCAAGCATTGCAAAACGGCATGAGCATTCGTAAACTGTTTGAACAACTTACTGCAATTCGTGCCGAAATTCATATCCCACTCATAATGATGGGGTATCTGAATCCGATTATGCAGTTTGGTTTTGAAGCTTTTTGTAAGGAATGCCATCGGGTGGGAGTGGATGGCATGATTATTCCCGATCTGCCTATGTCCGACTTTTTGGCGGAATATAAAGAAATTGCGGGGCGTTACGGACTGGAATTTATTTTCCTGATTACGCCCGAAACATCCGAAGCACGGATTCGTGAAATCGACAGCCATACCAACGGATTTATCTACATGGTTTCGTCGGCTGCGGTGACGGGCACGCAAAGCTCGTTTGACAATAAGGTGGAATACTTCAACCGCATCAATGCCATGAACCTGAAGAATCCGCGGTTGATAGGTTTTGGAATTTCCAATAAATCAACCCGCGACATGGTGAACCGTTATTCGTCGGGAGCCATTATCGGAAGTGCTTTTATCAAAGCCTTGCAGGAAACAAATGATGTGGAAAAGGGAGTGAAGCTGTTGCTGGAGAGGTTGGAAAAATAAATTTAGGGTGTGCGTTTAAATTTGCATTTCTTTTCCATATTTTCCAATCCAAATTAAAATATAAAAGGGCATTTTTCAATACCCTTTTATATTTTAATTCAGCAACTTTTTAAAATCCTCCTCGGTGCCATTAAACAGATTAAAATCTACTTTACCTTTTATACCTCCAACATTAAACTTGTCGGTTGTTTGCCAGAAAGTCCATTCGCAGTCGGGTTTTCCCTGGTAATCAACTATCCATAGTTTACACTTCGCCGGCAAATGATTTTTCAAATATGTCAAATAGTATTTGTAATTGCAATAGATAATGGGATAGCTCCCATACTTTGTATTCATGGTTTTGAGGAATGCCAGCAATTCCTTTACCACTATTTTTGCAGCAGGCATTTTGCGTGAAAATTCAGCATCCAGAACCAGCGGTAGGTCGCCTCGCTTGAATTTTACCGTTGATATAAAGTTTTTTGCCTGGTCTTTTCCGGTGCTTTTGTAACTAAAAAAATGATAGGAGCCTACCGGAATTTCAATTTTTCGTATGCAGTTGTAATACTCAGCATATTTTTCGTCGCGGATGGTTACTCCTTCGGTGGCTTTCAGGAAAATGAAATCAGGTTTTTGTTCTTTTACCTTTTCCCAATCATGTACTTCCTGATAATGAGATAAGTCGAGCCCCCAAAGTTTCCCTTCTTTTTTGATTTCTCCAAAAGTGATTTTATGAACGCTAGGATTAGTCTTAGTTGCTTCTTCTTTTTGAGAAGTTTCCTTAGCAGTGGCTTTATTCGCATTTTGTGCCGTGCAGCATGCCTGCATGGAAAGTGAAATTATAAGGGTGTATATGAAAATCTTAATGGACATTGTTGAAAATCTGAATGATAAATAAAAAGACTGACGAAATGACTATGAGCCATTTCGTCAGTAAAATTTGCAGAAGTTTACCACGGTAAACTCCATGAAAATTAGTTGATTGCTTCTAATGCTTTGGCAATGGCTTTTTGAATACCGTCTGGGTTTTTACCTCCTGCCGAAGCGAAGAAAGGTTGGCCACCGCCACCGCCCTGTATTTCCTTAGCAGCATCGCGGGCAATGTTTACAGCATTCAATCCTCCGGTAACTAAATCGTCACTCAACAGAACGGTTAGTGAAGGTTTGCCATCGGCAACACAGCCTGCCACAAAGAATAGCTTTTCAGCTTGTACATTGCGGATTTGGAATGCCAGGGTTTTTACCTGGTCTGCATTCAGATTGCCTTCGTAGCTGATTACTTTCACGCCGTTCACCACATTTGCTTCAGCCAATAAACTGTTGCGCAATGCCATGATTTTTTCGTGCATAAACGCTTCTACCTGCTTTTTCAATTCGCTGTTTTCGTCTTGCGCTTTTTTAATGGCGCTCAACAAATCAGGGGTGTTGTTCAGCAATTCTTTTGCTTCCTGCAAGGTGTCTTGTTGTGCGTCGAGCAGCTTTTCAATGCCTTTGGCAGAGATAGCTTCCAAACGGCGTATACCTGCAGCAATCGAGGTTTCAGCAACAATGCGCACCATGCCTATTTCGCCGGTAGCCTGCACGTGTGTTCCACCGCAAAGCTCGGTAGAAGTGCCAAACTGAATTACCCGAACCGTTTCGCCGTATTTTTCGCCAAATAAAGCCATAGCTCCCATGGCCTGTGCTTCGGCAATCGGAGTTTCGCGCATTTCATTCAGTGCATAGTTTTCGCGGATCTTTTTGTTTGCCAGTTCTTCAACCTTGCGAATTTCTTCTTTCGTCATTTTTTGATAATGCGAAAAGTCGAAACGCAATGCATCAGGGCTTACATACGAACCTTTTTGCTCAACATGTGTGCCTAATACTTCGCGCAATGCTTCGTGAAGCAAGTGCGTAGCCGAGTGGTTGCATTCGGTCGCCTTGCGTTTTTCAGTATCAATGGTAGCCGTAAATGTAGCCGTAATGTCCGAAGGAAGTTGTTTGGCAATATGAACAGCTAAGTTATTTTCTTTTTTAGTATCCAGAATTTCAATGGTTTCATCTTCCGAAACCAATGTTCCGCAATCGCCAACTTGTCCACCCATTTCGGCGTAGAAAGGCGTGTTGGAAAGTACGAGTTGGTAGAATTCCTGATTCTTCTGTTTAACCTTGCGGTAACGCAGAATTTCGGTGTCGAACGACGTGAAATCGTAACCCACAAAAGTGCTGTCGCCTTCGCGAACGGTTACCCAGTCGCCTGTTTCGGTAGCTGCGGCATTGCGGGCACGTTCTTTTTGTTTCTGCATTTCTGAGTTGAACTCGTCGATATTTACGGTGAAATTATTCTCGCGCAAAATCAATTCGGTTAAATCCAATGGGAATCCAAATGTGTCGTAAAGCGTAAAGGCCACTTTACCTTCAATTTCAGTTTTACCCGCATTTTTAGAATCGGCCATTACTTTGTCGAGCAATTTGATACCAGTTTCCAGCGTACGCAGGAATGATTCTTCTTCTTCCTTGATTACTTTTTCAATCAGTGTTTTTTGAGAAACCAGTTCCGGGTAAGCTTTACCCATGTTTTCGCTCAATACGTTTATGAGTTTGTACATAAAGGCGTGGCGTTGGCCCAGGAAAGTATAACCGTAACGTACGGCACGACGCAAAATACGGCGGATTACATAACCTGCTTTTGCATTCGATGGCAATTGGCCGTCGGTAATGGAAAATGCAATTGTACGGATGTGGTCGGCAATAACGCGCATGGCGATATCTACTTTTTCGTCTTTGCCATATTCAGCACCGCACACACGGCCGATTTCGGCAATGATAGGTGTGAATACGTCGGTGTCGTAGTTGGATTGAACGCCCTGCATAGCCATACACAAACGTTCGAAGCCCATACCTGTATCAATTACTTTGGCAGGAAGTCCTTCGAGTGAACCGTCGGCTTTGCGGTTGTATTGCATGAACACGTTGTTCCAAATTTCAATAACCTGTGGGTGACTTCCGTTTACGAGTGTCAGACCGTCAATTTTGACGCGGTCTTCATTGTCACGGATATCTATATGAATTTCAGAGCAAGGGCCGCAAGGTCCTGTATCGCCCATTTCCCAGAAATTGTCTTTTTTATTTCCGTTGATAATACGGCTTTTAGGCAGGAATTGCTCCCAGATTTGTGCAGCTTCGTCGTCACGTTCCAATCCTTCGGGAGCATACCCTTCGAAAACGGTTACGTAAAGGCGGTCGGTATCCAGTTTCAGCACGTCAACCAGGTATTCCCAGGCCCATTCGATCGCTTCTTTTTTGAAATAATCGCCAAACGACCAGTTCCCAAGCATTTCGAACATGGTGTGGTGGTACGTGTCGTGTCCAACTTCTTCCAGGTCGTTATGTTTTCCGCTTACGCGCAAGCATTTCTGCGAGTCGGCAACACGCGGATATTTTATCGGGTCATTGCCCAGAATGATATTTTTGAATTGGTTCATTCCGGCGTTAGTGAACATTAAGGTAGGATCATCTTTGATGACCATAGGTGCCGAAGGAACAATTTTGTGGTTTTTCGATGCAAAAAAATCGAGAAAAGATTGACGAATTTCTTGTGAAGTCATATTTTATAAATGTTATTAGCTATGCAAATAACCCTTCTAGGTTAATAATATCAAATAAAGACTGCAAAAGTAGCTCAAATTTATTATTTTTGCAGCAATTGTTGATATAAAAATTGTGATGACTTGTTGATTTTCTTTCAGAAACGGTTGATTAACTTTCATTTTTCTCAAATTTCCTGCATGCATGTTTCATTTTTTACGTGCAGCACAAAAAATCCTTTATGGCAAAGAAAAAATTCCATTTCAATCCCGAAACCCTCAGTTACGAGCAGATTGAACACACCATAACCCACTGGCTAAAACAGTTCATGATTCATGCGCTTTCGGGCCTCTCGTTGGGAGTCATCTTTTTCTTTATTTTTGTATCTACTATTCAATCGCCTGAAGAAAAACAATTGAATGAAGAAAAACGGAACATGCAGGCGCAATACAAGGTGCTTGAACGCCAGTTCGATGAGATGCAAACTGTACTTTCTGATATTCAGCAACGGGATGATAACATGTACCGGGTTGTTTTTCAAGCCGATCCTATTCCGCTTTCGGTTCGTAAAGGAACTTCGGCAAATACGCAATACTACCAGCAATTGCTGGATATGACCAATTCCGAGGTGGTGGTTTCGACAACAAAGAAGCTCAATGAGTTAAAGAAACAACTTTATATCCAGTCAAAATCATTTGACGATTTGGTTGTTATGACCAAAAATAAAGATGCTATGCTTTTGTGTTTGCCGGCCATTCAACCGGTAATGAATAAAAATCTGAAATACATGGCTTCGGGTTACGGCTGGCGTATCGACCCGGTTTATCATACGCGCCGTTTCCATGCCGGAATGGACTTTGCAGCACCTACCGGAACGCCTATTTATGCCACGGCTAACGGAACGGTTATGAGTGCAGGCTGGAAGCAGGGGTATGGAAATTGTGTGGAAATAAATCATGGTTATGGCTATGTTACGTTGTACGGGCACATGAGTGCAATCAAAACAAATGCCGGCAAGGTCGTGAAACGTGGTGACGAGATTGGACTGGTGGGAAGTACCGGAAAATCAACCGGGCCACATCTCCATTACGAAGTACATTTACGTGGGGAGATTATGAATCCTGCCAATTATTATTACCTCGATTTGTCGCCTGCCGATTATGACCGTATGATTCAGATGAGCAATAACTCGGGTCAAATGTTTGATTAATGCCTGATGAAGATAAAACTGCTTAGTTTCTGTTGCCTGTTTGTATTGCTTAATGTTTCGGCTCAAAAAAGAGATACGATTAAAATTGCTGCTGTTGGCGATATTATGTTGGGCACTTCATATCCTGACAGTTCTTTGTTGCCGGGATACAATGCATTCAAATTATTTAAGCCGTTATATGCTTATTTGCAAAATGCCGATGTCAGTTTCGGAAATCTGGAAGGAACATTAACCGATGACTTGTCGCAGGTAAAAGAATGTACCACGGACGGACGTTGTTACTTTTTTGCTATGCCGACAGCTTATTCGGCAAGTCTGAAAAATGCCGGATTTGATGTGTTAAGCCTGGCCAATAATCATTTGAACGATTTTGGTTATGTGGGACGCAAATCGACAAAACGGAGCCTGCGCAGCCAGGGGATTCGCTTCGCCGGATTATCAGAATGCCCTGTTGATACCTTTACCCGTGCCGGCGTTAAATATGGATTTTGTGCATTTGCACCCAATGCAGGAACTGTAAGTGTAAAGGATGTACGGAAAGCAAAACGGATTGTCCATTATCTCGATTCCATTTCGGATGTGGTAATTGTTTCGTTTCATGCCGGTGCCGAAGGGGTGGAAGGACAAAACGTAACCCGTGAAAAGGAATTTTATATTGGTGAGGATCGGGGCAATGTATACGAGTTTGCACATAAAATGATTGATGCTGGTGCCGACGTGTTGCTTGGCCATGGACCGCATGTAACCAGAGCCGTGGAAGTATATAAAAACCGGTTTATCACCTACAGTATGGGAAATTTTTGTACGTATAGTTGTGTGAGCGTGGCCGGCCAGTGTGGCATTGCTCCTTTGTTTCATATATACACAAACAGTGTGGGAGAATTTCTGAAAGCACAAATTATTCCGACCCGGCAGCAGAAATTTCAGGCACCACAGTACGACGAACGCAAAAAAGTAATATCGGTAATACAGAGTCTCACTAAAGCGGATTTCCCGGAAATGAAGGATGTAATACGAATAGGCAATGATGGTTGGATTGAATTGTTGAATCAGGAACCAAAAGTTCAGAATCAAGACAATATTCAAGACAATAAGTCGATTGAAGCTATCAACCAAACCCAACATACAGAAAAAGAAACCCGGAACGAAATATAATATGGAAAAGAACACTACATTACCTGCTACCCCCGGGCCAATCGGTATTTTTGATTCAGGTTATGGCGGGTTGACTATTCTGGAGAAAATTCGTGCGGAACTGCCGGGTTACGACTACATTTATCTGGGCGACAATGCGCGGACTCCTTACGGTACACGTTCGTTCGATGTGGTGTACAAATATACGCTGGAATGTGTGACTCAACTTTTTGAAATGGGCTGCCAGTTGGTGGTGTTGGCTTGTAATACAGCTTCTGCTAAGGCCTTGCGCAGCATTCAGCAACGAGATTTGCCATATCTTGATCCTAATCGCCGTGTGCTGGGAGTTATTCGTCCCACCGTGGAAGCTGTCGGGTCCATGACCAAAACCAAACATATAGGATTGTTGGCCACCTTGGGAACAGTGCAATCAAATTCGTATCCGCTTGAAATTGAAAAACTGCACGAAGGCATAGGGGTTACTTCCGAAGCTTGCCCGATGTGGGTTCCGCTCATTGAAAATAACGAACATGTATCGGAGGGTGCCGACTACTTTATACGGAAAAATGTAGCGCATTTGCTCGCTTCTGATCCCCAAATTGACACGGTCATGCTTGGTTGTACACACTATCCGTTGTTAGCCGACAAAATAAAATCGTTACTGCCCGAAGGCATTTCGGTGGTGTCGCAAGGTGAGATTGTAGCTCAAAGTCTGGTTGATTATCTCCACCGCCATCCTGAAATGGACGCGAAGTGTACCAAAAATGGTTCCATTCGCTACCTGACTACCGAATCGGTTGAGAAGTTTGCGTCTTCTGCTTCTATTTTCCTGAATGAAAAAATTCAAGCGGAGCATATTGATTTGGGTTAATATTAATCCAGCTTTACGAAACAAAAACAGTCGATTTGCATGTTTGCAGATCGACTGTTTCTGTTTTGTGAATAAGAGTTTTTTTTAAGCAGGTTGCCAAAAGCAAACTTTAGGAGATACAATAGCACCTTCTGTTTTCAGCGCTTTCATGGCTTTGTCTACTTCTTTGCGGTCAAGACCTGTAAGCTCAACTAATTTACCTGCGTTTACAGGAGCACCTGCTTTTTTCATGGCATCCAATACGATTTCTTTTGTTTCCATAATGATTTTAATATTACCCCTAACCCCTAAAGGGGAATAGAGAAGTTACTATATTTGATCTATTGACCCTTGCTCCCCTTTAGGGGTTGGGGTCGTTCTATTCGATATTTTTCCTTACCATTTTCAAAAAAGCCTGCATACGCTCTGTGTCTTTATCATCAATGATTTCCATTAATGTTTTCAGTTCGGCGCGGATTTTTTCTACCTGGTTGTGAGTATGTGGGTTGAACAGAATTTCAGTCAACAGATAATCATCTTCGCCCAACAGCCCTTTGGCAATATCCATGTGGCGCTTGAAAGTCGTTCCCGGAGCTTCCTGTGGCACCATTACCGAAGCAAAAACCAGTGTTGAAGCAAACGGAATAGACAGCGAATAGGCAATTGTTTCGTCGTGCTCGTCGAAAGTGTATTCAAAAATTTTTAGTTTCAATGAACCGTACAAATCTTTGAAAAATGCTTTACCCATGTGGTCAGATTCCGAAATGATAATGGCGCTTTGCGTACTCAGGTTATCGAGGGTAGCAAAGGTTGGTCCGAACATAGGGTGAGTGGAAACGTAGCGCATCCCGGTGCTTTCGTAGTACTCCTGAATACCAGTTTTTACGGAAGCGATATCGGAAATAATACAGTTTTTAGGCAGATATGGCAATACTTTTTGAAAAGCATCAATCGTATATTTAAGTGTAACACAGTTGATAACCAGCTCCGGTTCAAACTCGCGGATTTCTTCATATTCGGTCATGCGCAGGGTGTTGAACACAAAACGCAGACGCTTTGGGTCGGTATCGAAAAGTGCCACTTCGTGATTAATACACATCACGTCGGTAAGGAATGTGCCCATTTTTCCGGCACCAAGAACTAATATTTTCATAAGTGATGGCCCCTAACCCCTAAAGGGGAACTTGAGGATAGTATTTTTAATAAATAATGTGCAAAGGTAATAATTTGAAACGGTTTCTTTTTATTTCATAAGACAAAATTCCCCTTTAGGGGTTAGGGGCCTTCTTCTTCCCAAACTCCTTGTCAATCTTCAAAAACGGGATTACAGCCAGTGTAGGAACAGCGCAAATCATAATCCAGATAAAGAAATGCTGATAGCCAAACATGTCCTGAAGCCAACCTGCAATCATGCCAGGGAGCATCATGCCCAGTGCCATAAATCCGGTGCAAATGGCATAATGAGCCGTTTTGTGTTCGCCGTCGGCAAAATAAATCATGTAAAGCATATAGGCTGTAAACCCGAATCCATAGCCGAATTGCTCAATGGCAACAGCAATATTAATCAATATAAAGTTGCTTGGCAGGAACCACGACAGATAAACATAGGCTAAATGTGGTAACGTGATGCTCAGTGCCATAGGCCAAATCCAGTATTTCAGACCTTTGCGAGAGGCAGCTATTCCACCTACAATTCCACCCAACGTGAGTGCAATAATACCCACAGTTCCGTAAACCAATCCCACTTGTTCGGTACTGAGTCCTAAGCCACCAATGTTTCTGGCATCGAGTAAAAATGGAGATGCCATTTTTACCAGCATGGCTTCGCCCAATCGGTAAAGGAGCATAAAAGCAATGGCAAGGCCTATTCCTTTTTTATTGAAAAATGAAGCGAAAGTCAGGCCGAATTCTCTGAAAATCTCTTTAGGATTGCCACCTTTTTTGGTAATGTCTGAATCTGGGTGTGGTAGAATAAAACGGTGGTAAATAAAAAACAATACAAAAAGTCCGGCCAGAATAAAAAACGTAATGCTCCACGCCATGCGAAGATTACCCGTGTAATGTTCTAATGCCCCAGCTGCAATAATCAACAATCCTTGCCCCGAAATCATAGCCAGGCGGTAAAACGTACTGCGGATGCCAACAAAGAAAGACTGTTGCGAGCTGTCCAGTGCCAGCATGTAAAAGCCATCGGCGGCAATATCGTGTGTGGCCGAACTGAACGCGATGAGCCAAAGCACCACCAGCGTAGCTTGAAAGAAAAACGGCATGGGAATAAGAAATGCCACACCCGCCAACCCAGCACCAATGAGCAATTGCATGGTCACGATCCACCAGCGTTTGGTTTTTATAATATCTACAAACGGACTCCAGAAAGGCTTAATAACCCACGGCAAATACAACCAACTGGTGTAAAGTGCTATGTCGGTATTGGAAATGCCAAGGCGCTTGTACATGATTACGGCTACTGTCATAGCTACCACATACGGAATTCCTTCTGCAAAATAAAGCGTTGGTATCCAGGACCAGGGGGTACGATTCACCCCTAACCCCTGAAGGGGGGCCGAGTTACCTTTGTTTGGCATATTATTTTTTTTATTCATTCCTATGCTTTAAAATATCTTGTTGTAATTATCAATACTAATATTTCTTACTCCCCTTCAGGGGTTGGGGTATTCTTATTCCCCTTTAGGGGTTAGGGGCATTTATATTAATATATCTTTTTCAACTCTGCTCCTCTGAAATAATGCAGCAAAATATCATCATATTGGTATCCGTTTTCGCCCATTACGGCGGCACCAATCTGGCAAAGGCCCACGCCATGCCCCCAACCGGCTCCGGTCAGCGTGAAATGTTTCGGAATGCCATTCTCAATGTCAGATTTATCTACTACAAATGCTGAACTGTAAAGATGCGAGTTGGACAGCCATTTGCGGATTTCCAACTCTTTCCCAACTGTCATGGTTCGTTCTGTGCCAATGATTTTCAGTTCGATAATGCGGCCTGATTCTCCACGTTTCTCGGGAATTAAATCGATAATTTGTCCGAAGTGGATATTCGAACGGCGCGCCAGCAGTTCCGATAGTTCTTCCTGGGAGTATTCCACTTTCCAACGATAAAAATCGGTTGTTTCCTGATCGTAGTTGTTTAGTACCTGCTCCAGAATTCTTTTATCCGTCGTGTTGCAATAGGCAGGCGGTGTTTCGCGAATCCAGTTTCCGGCATTTGTTTCATCGGTTAAATCCAGCTCAAATCCCAACGGAACATCATTATTGTCAATGACCGGAACCAGGTACGGGTGCCGTTCCGGAGCCCAGCAATTTTCAAATGCTTCCGAAATTCCCCCGCATGATTTGCTGAAGCGGGCATCGCAAATCTTATTATCAGACATCAATACTTCGCCGCGAGTGGCTTCAATGGCTTTTTCTACTGCTGAAGTGGTGGCGCGGGTAATTCCCTGGTAGCGCTGGCAATGATCATCGGCACACACATCGAAATGGGTATGCGCATCGCGCTCGTACCATTTTATAATACGATCTGCTTCGCGTATCGTGGACACATTTTGACTATTCTTTTTGCTTTTATTTATTATTGGGTTCAATAGCCAACTCCGTGAAATGACAGCATGCGCCTTAAGTAATTCTTCGGAAGCGGTGGCACTCATTTCGCTTGAAATAACGCTGGTGAGATAATCTTCCACTTTGATTTGGTTGACAGCCATTAGCTTGCCTCCCTCAACAATGAATTTTAATGAACCATTGAACCGTTGATTTTCGTTTCGCTGCCAATGGAAGTTAATTCCGATTACTACATCTTTCAAGTCGAATGAGCAGTTATCTCCTGTTGGCTCAAATGAAAGATCTTCCATTGTATCGCCATCAAACAAGATATTCCCTTTACGATAAATTGCAACTTTTTTGCCGGAGTAGATACGGTTGTTTGATGCTTTAAAATATCCATTCAGTACGAAACGAATTTCCGAGGCAGATAATATGCCTACCTGAATAAGTGGTTCTTTTTTTTTCATTTGCTTAGTTTAATGGTATTCCCATCCAGCTGTATTTGTAAAACATTGATTTTCTAAATATCCTGGAAGCAGAGAGGTATTTTGTCAGGAAAGTTTTTTGTTCGGTCAGATTCTTGGTAGCCTCCTCAATTGAATGGTTCAGTTGGCTGATTGATATCTTTGCATTTGCGTCCGGATTCTTGATTTGGTCAAGCGATAGTTTCGAATTGGTAAATTTTGTTTCAATATTTTCAAGCATAAGTTTTAATTCCGGGTCGGGTTTTACCGGAGTAAACTGCCTGTTGCGGTAGTTGATGAATTCGTTGAGGGCATTTACACCTTCGTTCATATCATTCACAGCTTTATTGTATAAATCAGTAAATTGTTTGCTTCTCAGATACTCAATTTCACGCTTGTTGTACTGGTATCTGTCGAAAAGCAATGAATTGGATATACCATTTCTCTCAAGTCTGCCGGTAAAAGATGCAAGTCGCTCTGTCTCGTTTAGCTTTTCGTATGCAGCAATGGAATCGTTGAAATTGAAAAGGCTCTTTTTCGTGTTTATTGTTGTTTTGCCCTGGTTGAATTCTGCATTGGTTACCGTGTAACTAAGCAGTTGCCAAAGCGGGTCGAAAGGCATGTGCGACTTAATCATTTCCTCTGGTTTGGTTTTCCAGTATGCATTATTCAGTTTGGCGACAAATTTTGAATTCGACAAATAGCCCGCTGCCCAGGTAGGATCGAACAGGCACCAGTTTGCATCAATCCGGGCAGCTACCCAAGCGTGAGGAACATAGTCGGTAAAACCATTTTGTCGCGTATATCCTTCAATGCGATAGGCCCTGATACCCGTTTTGGTTACAATATCGGTAAATAAAGCGGCATAACTCATGCAAACTCCTTTTCGGGTTGCCAGCACTTTGTCGATAATCTCATTTTCGCTTTCGTAAAAATTGATGGTATACATGTTTTTTACATCATACCGGATGTTTCGGGCTACCCAGTAAAATGCTGCCCGTGCCCTGTCGTTCTGTGTTGTAAACCTCGAATTGATATAACGGGCTATGCTTTGGGTCGATTTAGTGCAAGAGTCAGGAATTTGAAGCATGGTGTTGTCTATGGACGAAAAATCCACCGGTTTTTGGGCAAACAAGCCTGTGCACGAGAAAATGAATGAAAGAAACAGCACCTTGAATTTCATAAATGAGACTGATTATTTACCCACAATATTTTTATAGACAGAAAGCTCAATATTCAATCGCTCAATTTGCTTTTGAAGTTCTTCAATTTCTTTTTGCTTTTCATTGAGCTGTGTTTCGACATTGATTACGCCCTGCGTAGGAAAGTCGATAGGAAGTTGGGACCCAATTTCAAGAATAAAATTGTGGTTGGTTATAAGGCTGAGTTTCCATAAGATACCTAATTGAAGTGACTCGCTTTCGAAATAACGGGCTACAGTGGTAGGTGCCACATCCAATAGTTTTCCCACATACGTGCGGTTGCTCATATGTTTATTCAGATAACTCTCTACCAGTTTTCCCACGTGCGGGTAAGCAACCGATGCTTGAAGTTGATACTTTTTTCTGTTGTCGGTCATAATTTCCAATATTTATTGTGCAAATATATGAAATTTATGAATAAAACAAACGAATTATTGTGTTTTAATACTTTTTTATAGTGTTCTTATTGCATTGTAATCTGTTTTAAATACAATTTATAATGTTGATATGCTATTATATACTGTATTTATGTATCTATGTACTAACTTTATAACATTATGTAGTGATTTAAAAGCAGTATATAGTGTCTTTATAACAGTATATTATAACTTTATAACAGTATATATTGTCTTTGTAACAGTATATTATAACTTTATAACAGTATATAGTGTTGTTATACATGTATATGGTGTTGTTATACATGTATATAGTGTTTTTAAATCAATACATACTGCATTAATAACAGTATGTATTGCTATTAATGCAGTGCGTACTGCTGTTAAAACATTATAATGAGGTTTGCTGAAGTATGCTTTCTATGTCTTCTTTGCTTATCCGATCAAAATGACTCTCAACAGGGGTAATGAAAATTCCGCATAACTCCACGGTGGCAGGGCTAATCATTAATTGTTGGTTACCTTCGGCGGTGTATTGCCACGGACGGAAAGCTTTACGGGGAAGGACAAATGTGAACCATTTGCCATTTTCGTAGGTGCAAACTAAGTTCATCATGGGCTCAATTCCCTCCTCTGTCAGGAAGTGAGAATACAACTTTTCAAACGAGTCTTTAGCACTTTCAATGTCATTGGATTCGATGCAATAAACGGTACGCATGTAGTTTTCGAAAGTGAAAAGCTGCATTTTCTCGGTTGAAACCAACAGGTTCGTGTGTGTGTCTTTCAGTCGTTTGTAATCGTTCACCAACGGCAAAAAATCTATCGTTCCCGCTTGAAAATGCATGTGGTCCGGGGCAGAAGCTCCACATTTTGGGCCGTTGTAGAAAACGAGATAATCGTCCAAGGCCTTAGCAAGTTCCAGCATGTCGGTAAAATATGGTTTTATCTGCTGGTCTACATGCTCTTTGCGTGGAATAGTAAAATGTTCGGGGAAAATAGGGAAGGGATTGACCAAAACGAGGTAGTTGTTCGCATCCACAGATGTCTGCTCTGAAGGACGATTTTCCGTACAGAGAAAACACTTACGCTCGGCAATGGTTTTGGCATCTACCTTGGCCCCCGACGAAACGATGCGCGCCGGATTAAACTGTACCTTGACTTCAAAGTCGCCAAAATCGAACGATTTAGTGCGAACTGTTTTCAGTCCGGCGTAATTGGTACGAGCAAGTTCCCAGTTGGAAACCTGCTCGTGCAATAATGACTTTATATTGTTGTTGAGTTTGTTCATTAAAAATATGAATTTAGTTTTTCAATTATATTCCGAAGATAATATTTAGAAGAATGAATAGCTTAGCGTACCTCCAAATTCTCCATATAAATAATTGGAACTATTTTTAAATATACTTTCATTCCCATAATTGTTTGTTAAACTGATTCTGAAAGATAGCCGTAACTGTTGAGATAAATAATAGTATGTATTGAAGTTAATGCTAGTAGCAGATGCAAATGATTTCTCAGAATTGCTATCATAGTTTGATACACCTTTTAGATGTAATAATTGAAAATGTTGAGAGACGTTTGCACTGAAATAGGTTCTTGTACTAGGATAAAATCCTAAAGTATAACTTCCGTTCAGGTTGATGGACCGATTGTCAAATCCGGTTAATGCTCCGATTGAGTTTGTTTTATTAATATTATACGCTTCAATGTTAGTGTTGTTTTCAAGACTTGTAATTCCTTTTAAAGAAGCCGATACCGAATGTTGCCAGTTTAGATTTATAGGTTTTTCATAGGCGTATGTTAATATTAAAGCAGCGTTTAAACTTTTTCGATTTGTACTTGGAGAATAGTTTCCAACTGTACTGTCATTTTCATAATTCCAGTTATAGGATGGGGTGAATGTAATTTCAAATAACTGACCTGATTTTCTGCTGTACAATGCTCCATATTGCCAGTTGTCGTACAAAGAAGTAAAATAGGGAGCGCCAGATTTGTCAAGCAACTTGTTGCTGACAAAGAACGAATCAATAGACGTAATTTCGTCAGTGAGATGCAACCGGGCATCGAGAAAGCGTTTGTTTTTTACACGCGATATAAGTTGAGATAATTGAAAGATTTCATCATTATTCAACTGGCGAGTCAAAACCCCTTTTTTCGAAAAATCATCCAAAATATAAATTGCTTGGCGGGCATCTTCCACAGATTCTATTCTACCAACACCTATACCAATTGCAGGATAAATATTTAGAATATATTGTTTATTGTAATTTTCTGAACTAATGGAATTTGTTTCTGATGTATTATTGCCAAGTGTTGCTTGAAAATTAGAAGATATTCCCAGTAAAAGGTATTTGTTTGAAGAGTTGTAGAAACGGCTTGAATAAGTTAGATTAAGATAGTTGGACGTCTGAAAATTCTTATTGCTGTTGCTTTGATTAATATCTCTATTTGCACTATAATTTCCAGCAAATTGCCCATTAATTTGCAGTTGTGAAACTTGTTGCCGTGTGTTTGTATAGCTAACAAAATTAGGTGCTATTGTTCCATTCAGTTGAGTTGAGTAAGTTGAACGGATTGTATCGGTTTTAGTACTGTAATTGTTAAAATAATTGTTGGTGTAGAACGACAAATTCAACTGGTTACGCACAATGTCAGGCGTGTAATACTTGCTTAAATCAAAGTTTTTGTACTCCTGAGCGATAGAACTCATTGGAAATGTTCCGATAAAACACAAAATAAAACCAGGGATGAATGTTTTTTTCATAATGCTTGAATTTTAAAATTATGTTTTTCAGATTACAAAATCCATTCCGTTAAATTTAAGAAATCGTTTTTTTGTGTATTAAATAACAATCGTTAACTATGTTAGCGAATTTTCTTCAGAATATTAACGGTTTTTTATCGTTTTCATAGATTCTTTCTCGCCTTTACTTCAACCGTCCGGATTTTATCTTTATAAAAATTGTGTCCGTTCATTTTGACTACATCCAGCGATGCATCCGAGTTTTCGTCCCAGCGGCGGCAGAGGTAAACCGATTCGTAAATACGGCCAATTTGATATTCGCGGCTGATACGCAAACCTAATGCATAATCCTCACCATAGCTGGTGTTTGGCACTTTTATGTCTCGCAAAACGGGTGTGTAGAATGCACGTGGCGCCCCCAGCCCGTTAATGCGGAGGGCGTTGTTGCGGCCGTTGTCGGGTGTCCATTCTTTGTGGTCAATTAGTCCGGGAACAATGGTTTCCATGGCAAAGTTGGTCATGGTGTAAGAGCCGATAACCATGGCGCAGTTTTGTTCGTAGAAAGCATCAACAATAATTTGCAAGGTGTTTTCGGTTTGGTATACATCGTCGCTGTCGAGTTGCACGGCAAATTTTCCGCATTGTGCCGAATGTACTCCTTCGTTCCAGCAGCCGCCAATGCCGAGGTCGTTGCGGTTGGGGGTAATATGAATTACGCGGCTGTCTTGTTTTGCATATTGTTGAATAAGCTCAGAAGTACCGTCGGTAGAGAAATTATCCACGATAATCAGATTAAAATCGAAAGAAGTTTTTTGCATCAATACCGACTTGATTGCGTCTTCCACCGTTTTTACGCGGTTGCGGATAGGGATAATCACTGATGCTTCTACCGGAAAATTGCTTTCATTGAACTCTATTTTTCGGAATTGTGGAGCAAGATAACCACCAATGGCTTTCAAATGGTCGGTGCAGGCAGTTTCCATTTCCACTTGCACGGCGCGGTTTTTTGGATCTACGTAATCGAATTGTTTTTCACCGCTTTTGCGCGTGTCTGTTTCTACTTCGGCATACAAATATTCGTTCATGTGAACGAGTTCAGCTTGTTGCGAAACTTTCAGGCGGAGGTTGTAAAGCCCCGCAAACTGGTAGTTTCCGGTAGTATCTGCAACGGCCTTTTTCAGGTTGGCCGCGTTATAAAACATCACCGAACCAAAATTAAAATCGTCGCGTAGCGAACCTTCCTGGTAATCAATTACCGGATGATTGGATCGAACTCCGTCTTTAATCTCGTAATAATCTGAGTAAACCAGTCCGGCCTGTGTGTCTTCGGCAATGCGGAAAAAACGTTCCAGGGCAAATTGTCCAAGTTCCAGGGTGCTGTCTTTGGTATAAATCAGCGAATAAGCAGCGTCGGATTTGTCTGCAATTTTCCGGATAGTTTCCGAACTTTGCAAGGAATCAATTTCGATTGTTGTGCATCCGTTGATTTGTATATCCGTTGAGTTTTTTACAAGGAGGTAAATGGTTTGAACGAGTGAAGATTGTTTGATTTGCTCCACGGTTTTGAACGTTTCGGCAGTGTCGTTGCAAGCTAAGAAGCAATTGATTTGTTTCATGTGGGTGAAGTAATTGTTTTTGAGGTGCCAAAAATACGATTTTTAATCAACACAAAGACACAAAGACACAAAGAATTTTCCAGACAATATTTTATTTTGTGTCTCAGTGTCTTCGTGTTTAAATTATTATCTTTGTCTTCAAATTAAGACTAAATAAAAAAGAAAAATGATATTAATAGCCGATAGCGGATCGACCAAAACCCACTGGTGTTTGGTGCAGGGTGGAGTAGTGGTGAGTGAGATTTTTACCGACGGAATTAATCCGTTTTACCAAACTGACATGGAAATCACCGCTTTACTCGATACGCAACTGATTCCCAAACTTCCCTCAGCAGAAATAAAAAAGATCTTTTTCTATGGTGCCGGCTGTTCCTTTCCTGAGAAAAAAATGATGGTGAGCCTTGCTCTGATCAACTTTTTCAGTAATGCAATAGTAGAGATTCAGAGCGATTTGCTCGGAGCAGCACGTTCGTTGTTTCAGCAGGAAAAAGGGATAGCGTGCATTCTTGGAACCGGTTCAAATTCTTGTTATTACGATGGCAATGAAATTACACGGAATGTTTCGCCACTTGGTTTTATTTTAGGTGACGAGGGCAGTGGGGCTGTACTGGGAAAATTGTTGGTTGCCGATTGCCTGAAAAACCAGCTCCCCGAATGGCTGAGCGAGAAGTTGCTTGACGAATATGAACTGACTCCGGCCATCATCCTCGAAAACGTTTATAAAAAGCCTTTCCCAAACCGTTTTCTGGCTAAATTCACCCCGTTTTTATTGGAGCATATCGAAGAATCGGCCATTTTTAATCTGGTTTACGATTCGTTCGATGCCTTTTTTGTGCGCAACGTGATGCAATATCCCTTGGAAGATGTGGAAGTTGGATTTGTTGGTTCAATAGCTCACTATTTCCGCGATACGTTGGAGATTGTGGCTTCTGAACGTGGAATTGTAGTGAACCAAATCACACAGAGCCCAATGGAAGGGTTGGTAAAGTTTCATACAAGATGACTGCCCCTAACCCCTGAAGGGGAATAAGAAATATTTGTATTGTTTTGTAAAAGATAATTTATGGTAGAAACTGATAAAATAGACGGAACAAAATCAAATTCACCTTCAGGGGTTAGGGGTAATATGTTTTATGGAGCTTTGCCTATTCTTTTTGAGTTAGCAAATAAATTAAGAGATAACCAAACGGAAGCAGAGGTTTTTCTTTGGGAGAATTTAGGACGTTTGAAGTATTTGAATGTCCGTTTTAAGCGCCAACATCCTATTTTGTATTTTATTGCTGATTTTTATTGTCACAAAGCTAAACTTATAATTGAAGTTGATGGTGGGTATCATAACATTCCTGAGCAATATTTTTACGATCAAAACCGTGATTCAGAATTAAAAGAACTGGGTTTGACAGTTATCCGGTTTACAAATGAACAAGTGTTGCATCACATTGAAATTACATTAGAAATAATTGAGCAGGAAATAAAACAATCCTTAATGTATGGCAAATAAAAAATTGAATATTGGAGACGAAGGTAACCCAGTTCCCCTTCAGGGGTTAGGGGTAAATTCCCATTCAGTAGGCAGGGGTTTTCAAAAAATAACAGAACAACATTCCCTTCATAACGATCTCGATCAAAAATCAGTTAGCCAACTTCTTGTTGAAATGAACGAGGAGGACCAGAAAGTGGCGCTGGTTGTTCAAAAAGCTATTCCTCAGATAGAGAAGTTGGTGGAGAAAATTGTGGAGCGAATGAATCGTGGTGGGCGGATTTTTTATGTGGGAGCGGGTACCAGCGGCCGGTTGGGCGTGTTGGATGCTTCCGAAATTCCACCTACGTTTGGAATGTCTTCGGGTTTGGTGATTGGATTGATTGCAGGTGGTGAAGCAGCCTTGCGTAACCCGGTTGAAAATGCAGAAGATGATACCGAAAAAGCCTGGCTGGAACTTCAGCAGTATAATGTCAATAAGAACGATACGGTAATTGGAATAGCGGCTTCCGGAACTACGCCTTATGTGATTGGTGCTTTGCGGAATGCTCGTTCTAATAGCATTCTCACCGCTTCCATTGCTTGTAATCCCGACTCACCGGTGGCTCATGAAGCTGATATTTGCATTGAGGTTATTGTTGGTCCTGAATTTGTAACCGGGAGTACACGATTAAAATCCGGAACTGCACAAAAGATGGTTTTGAACATGATTACCACCACAACCATGATTAAACTTGGCAGGGTAAAAGGAAATAAAATGGTGAATATGCAACTTACAAATGCCAAACTGATTGACCGAGGAACACATATGATTATGGACGAATTTGGGCTGGAGTATGAACAGGCAAAAAACGCATTGCTTGTTCATGGTTCGGTAAAAAAAGCAATAGAAGCAATTTTAAAACAAAGGTAAATAAGAATCCCTCAAAACAATGAATTTCTTGTTTTGAGGGATTTCTTTATTTGGACTGTAAATTAACTCTTCTTCCGGTAGCTTAATACTGCCCAGCTATTAAAGAATACTGCAAATCCGATTAATGCAAGAAGCTGGGTTGTAAGTTGCAGCGGATTGCTGCCTTTCAGATAAACCGATCGCATAACATCCATAAAATGTTTAAGCGGATTGAATGCAGCAATCCATTTTGCCCATTCCGGCATACTGTCGATAGGTGTGTAAAGTCCGCTCAGCATGATAAATACCAGCATAAAGAAAAATACGATAAACATGGCTTGCTGCAGGGTTTGAGCGTAGTTTGAAATCACCAACCCCAGGCCGGAAACCGTGAGGATATAGATAGCGGCAAACAAGTAAATGGTTGAAAAATATCCGGCCGGAATAAGTCCGTAAACGGCCCATGCAATCAGAAATCCGATACTGATAACGATAATTCCGATAATCCAGAATGGAATCAGTTTAGCCAGGATAAAAGTCGTTTTTGGTACCGGACTCACATTTATTTGCTCCATAGTGCCCAGTTCTTTTTCAAACACAATGGAAACGGCAGGTAAGAATCCGCAAAGCAAGGTCAAAATCATAACCATAAGCGCCGGAACCATGAAAACCCGGTAGTTCAAATGCGGATTAAATCTGTATTGCGAGTCAATCTGAACCGTGGGAACAGAACTGCCGACAGGGGCTACAGGCATTAATTCCTGGACAATTCCCATGTTGAAGTCATTCACAATACTCACCAGATAAGTCATACCTATTCCGCCCTTCATGCCATTGACAGCATTGGCCGACACCATTACTTTTGTTCCCTGTCGGTTGACTAAATCCTTTTCAAAATGAGCCGGAATTTCAAGAATAATATCCGATTCATTTTTCTCCACGCTTTTGAGAGCCTTATCGTAATTGGGCGACACATCCGTCAGTCTGAAATAATTTGATGAAATTATTTTTTGCGTCAACCTATGCGAATATGTGCTGTGGTCGTTATCAATCACGCTCAGATTCAGATTTTTAATTTCGTAGCTGGCAGCCCATGGAAAAACCATCAGCACCATAAACGGAAACACAAAAATCATTTTCGGAAGAAACGGATTCCGCAGTATTTGCTTGAATTCTTTTTTTAAAAGATATTTTATCATGACGTTATCTTATTATTTTTACTTACCACTTACTTCTTGCCTCTTACTCCTTTTCTATTCCAGTCTTACCTTAAATTTTTTCAAACTTGCAGCAACCAAAACCAGACTCATCAATAACAGTACACCGGCTTCTTTTAATACAGCTGACATTCCCAATCCTTTGATCATAATGGTTTTTACTGCCGAAATGTACCAACGGGCCGGAATAATGTTCGAAAGCCATTGGAGTGGAAGCGGCATGTTTTCAATTGGAAATATCATCCCCGACAGCAACATGACGGGAATCATTAACGCCATTCCCGAAATCAACATGGCAGCTTGTTGTGAGTTTGTCAACGTTGAAACCAGCAACCCAAGTGCCAGCGATACAAAAATGTAGAGCAACGAAACTACAACCAAACTTATAAAACTACCGGCAATGGGCACTTTTAGCACAAAGACCGATAGCAGCATAATGGTGGCAAAATTCACGCATGATAGTACAAAATACGGAGTGATTTTAGACAGGATTGTGTAAATTGGTTTCATGGGCGATACGAGCAAAATCTCCATCGTTCCTTTTTCTTTTTCACGCACAATGGCAATGGAAGTCATCATGGCACAAATCAAAATCAGAATCATACCCAACACACCAGGCACAAAGTTGAAAGCACCAATCATTTGCGGGTTGTAAAGCATTTTTACTTCGGGCGTAATCTGATATGGATTTTTGGTTTCAGCCATCAATTCCTGTTGATAGCCGGCAATGATATTGGTGGCATAAAACGAGAATGATGTGGCGGCGTTCGGATCAGTGGCATCGGCAATGAGCTGCACATGAGCCACTCCGTTGTGCCTGATTTTCTCCGCAAAATGATCTTCGAAAACTACTACCAGCTTGGCTTTGGCATCCCTGAAAACAGGCTGAATCTCATTGGTGTTGTGAATCTGCTCCACCACGTCGAAATATGCGCTGGCGTTCAATTTGTCAATAATACGTTGGGTCGCTTCATCATTTGTTGGTGCCAAAACGGCTACATGTGTATTTTTGACTTCGGTAGTCAGTGCAAAACCAAATAGAATGATTTGCACAACCGGAATCCCGAGCAAAATCAACATGGTTGTCTTGTCGCGGAGAATATGATAAAATTCTTTTCGGATAAAGGATATTAGTTGCTTCATAATCAATCGGCTTTACGGGTTGCTTTTCGGGCAAGTTGTTGAAAAACCCCATCCATGTTTTTGGCGTTGAACTGCTTCTTCAAATTTTTAGGCGAATCAAGTGCCTCGATTTTTCCATCCACCATGATGGAAACCCGGTCGCAATATTCAGCTTCGTCCATATAATGTGTTGTTACAAAAACGGTTATTCCACGGGAAGTAGCATCATAAATCAGTTCCCAGAATTGCCGGCGGGTGATAGGGTCAACGCCTCCGGTAGGCTCATCCAGAAATACTACTTTCGGGCTATGAAAAATTGATACCGAAAACGCCAGTTTTTGTTTGAAACCGAGTGGGAGTGAGCCGACGAGCTTATCACGTTCGTTTTCGAAGTTCAGAAGTTGCATCAATTTATCTGTTTTCTCCTTGATTTCAGCGTCTTTCATGCCGTAGATTCCCCCAAAAAGTTCAATGTTTTCCCATACTTTCAGGTCGTCGTAGAGCGAGAATTTCTGACTCATGTAACCGATATTTTTCTTGACCAGTTCGGTTTGGGTTTCAATGTCGTAACCTGCCACTTCCCCTTTTCCACCGGTAGGAATGCTTAATCCGCAAAGCATCCGCATAGCGGTGGTTTTACCGGCGCCATTAGCTCCAAGAAATCCGAAAATTTCGCCTTTCTCTACTTCGAATGAGATGTTGTCCACAGCTGTAAACTTCCCGAATTTCTTTGTCAGGTTTTCGGCAATGATTACTTTGGCGGGATTATGTTGTTTTATGTCTTCCATATTTTTTACTCCTTACGTTTTGCTTTTACCTCTGCGATAATTGCATAAAACAATCTTCGATAGTCGGTTCAATTTCCCAGATATGAATGTGAGTGTGCCCTTTTTGAACCATGAGTTCATTTAAGCTGTCAACGCTCAGATCCCCGTTGTCCACCGACACATGGTGTTTGTCTCCAAAAGCGAAGCAGTTTTTTGTCATTTCATTCGCACGCAAATCAATCAATAGCTTGTGCATATTGTTGCTTTGAACGGCCCAAAGTTTATTTTTATATTGACTGACAATATTTTTAGGTGTGTCGATAGTCAGGAATTCTCCGTTCTGAATCAGTGCAATGCGGTCGCAAAGGCTGGCTTCGTCCATGTAAGGTGTCGAAACCAAAATGGTGATGCCCTGTGCTTTTAGCTTTTTCAGCATTCCCCAGAATTCCTTTCGGGAAACAGGGTCGACCCCTGTAGTCGGTTCGTCCAGAAACAATACGCTGGGTTTGTGAATCAACGCGCAACTCAACGCCAGTTTTTGCTTCATTCCGCCGGAAAGCTTTCCAGCTCTACGCTTTTTAAACGGCTCAATCTGCTGGTAAATATCTTTCACCAGTTCGTAGTTTTCCTCAATGGTTGTGTTGAAAACAGTTGCAAAAAAGTTCAGGTTTTCTTCTACTGTTAAATCCTGGTAAAGCGAGAACCGCCCGGGCATGTAACCAACCCGCTTGCGAATTTCCTTGTAATCGTTGACTACATCAAATCCATCAACCGCTGCTGTTCCCTTATCAGCCAGGATCAGTGTTGTCAGAATCCTGAAAAGCGTAGTTTTCCCGGCTCCATCAGGTCCGATTATACCGAAAATTTCACCTCTGTTTACATCGAAATTAATGTCTTTAAGAGCTTCAACTTTTTTGTAACTTTTGCTGACAGATTCGCAGTGAATTGCTATATCCGGAATGTTATTTGAGTTATTCATTGAATTGTAAATATTCGTCAACTATCAATTAAACTGAGCGTCTCCGTACATGCCAATCTTAATCAAACCGTCATTTTTTACGTTGATTTTTACGGCATAAACCAGGTTTGCACGTTCGTCGCGCGTCTGAATGGTTTTTGGTGTAAATTCCGCCTTACTCGAAACCCAGGCGATAGTTCCGCTATATTCTTTACTGCCATCTTTTCCTGAATCGGTTTTTACTTTTACGGTTTGGCCTACTTTAACTTGTGTTAGTTGATCGGCAGTGATGTATGCGCGCAGAATCATATTGTTTGTATCGGCAATTTTGAAAAGTGCTTTGCCCGGAGCAGCTACTTCGCCCATTTCGGCATATTTTACCAACACAGTTCCTGTAATTGGGCTGGTTATTTTGCATTTGTCCAGTTGATCTTCCAACTGTTTGATTTGAAATGTCAGCCCTTCGCTTTCGTCAGAAATTCCCTGGTTGCTGCTTTCCAGCATCGTTTTTTGTGCATCCAGTTGTTTTTCCAATACTGCAATTTGTGCATTAATATCGTCCAGTTGTTTTTGGTTGGCAGCATTTGCTTTTATCAGATTTTCAGCACGTTTACGTTCTGTTTTTGCCGTGGTAATTTGTTGCTCAAGGGCTCCAATCTGCTTTTTAATGTCCGGACGGCGACTTTGGATGGCTTTGCCGCTTGCCTGGAGTTGCTTTTTACGCAAATAAAGTTGGGTGCTGTCAATTGTTCCAACTAACTGATTGGCAATGAGCGACTGGCCTTCTTCTACACTCAACGATAATATCTGACCGACTCCCTGGGCTGAAACAATCACTTCTGTAGCTTCGAAAGTACCTGACGCATCCGCATCGTTATTCGATTTTCCGCATGAAGTAGTAAGTATTGACAAGCCTAATCCAAAAAGCAACACTTTTGAATTAAATAAATTTTGTTTGATGTTAGTTCTCATATAATTGGGTATTTTAAGCTCCGTCAGCTGACGGATTTGGGGTTATTTGAAGAATCAATTATTTATGCTGTTTTTAAGTTGGTAAACGCTCATTATCAATTGGATTTCGTGCAATGATTTTAGTTGTTTTGCCTGGCTTTCGGCATTTATTTCCCGAATTAAATCGGTCACTGTCAGCGTTCCGTTATCAACTTTAGCCGAAGCTGCCTTTTTTATATTTCCGTGCAAGCGAATTATTTCGTCGTCGTTGTTTACTGACGATTGGAGTTTCTCAATTTCAGCTTTCTGCTGTTTGTTTTTTAGGTCGGTGTTGAAAAGAAAAGTTTCTTTTTGAATATTTACAGCTTTTTTGTTTGTCTCAATTTTGTTGAGATTGTTTTTTTGTGAATAAAATCCGCTTAAATTCCACGACAAGCGGATTCCTCCGATATAAAAATCTGAAAACGCATTTGTCAGCATATTAAGTCCTGGTTTTCCGTATCCACCCTGAATAAATGCGCCTATTTTGGGCAAATTTCCGGCATTCAAAAGCGCTTTCTGGCTTTCGTACATGTTGTTTTGTGCATCGAATAAAGCCAGTTCGGGGCGGCGAACTATTGTGTCGGTTAGTACGGTAAGGTTTATTTCCGGTTTCGTCAGTGCTGTGTTTTCATCAATTTTCAATCCTGTCATGGCCGATAAAACGAGACAGTATGATTTTCGGGTGCTTTTAAGTTCAGACTCACGTTGGTCGGCATTTAGTTGTTCTACTTTTAGTGCATCCAAATCAGTTTGGTTGGCAATCCCATTTTGCTTGAATGCGTTAATACGGTCATAATTTGTCTGAAGTTCATTTTGCAAAATGGCATTTTGTTTTAATTGCTCAGTAAGTAATAAAATGCCGAAATACAGCTGATTGACACGTTCATTTATCGAAAATAAATCCACTTCAAGCTTTTTCTTTTCTACTTCGGTTCCGGCGTTGGTAATTTTATTTTGTGCCGAAATCACTCCACCATCCCATATTAGCTGGCTAGCTTCCAATACAGCCTGATACTGGTCTTTGGTCAGTTCGGGAATCACCACTCCCGGCAATGTAATGGGCAGTTTTGTTACTTGCGACTGGTAGGTGGCGCGTGCCGAAAGTGAAAGTTGTGGCAAATAGCCTTTGTTGGCATTGCTGATGTTGTACTGGGCTGTTTGGTCAATCAGTCCGTACTGTTTTACCAACGGATAATTGGCTTTGGCTTTTTCCTGGCAAGTTTCAATGCTTAGAGTCTGGCTGAAACCAAATAATGGAAACAATGACATCAAAAGAAAAACCCATAACCCCTGAAGGGGGACTGAGTTAGTTTTGATTTTTGATTCTTTTCTTTTACTTTTCATATTTGTGCATATAATTATTGAAGTGACTATTTATTGTTCTCCTTTAGGGGTAAGGGCTACTTTATGGTCTTAAGCTATTCAAAATCAGTTTTACATGTTCCTCTCTTCTGTGCTCTATAATAAATTGTCGTTGTGTTTCGTTAAGCGAAGCCACCTGACTTGCAATGGGCATAAGCAGGAATAGAGAGACATTTAGCGATGCCACTGTGATAATCATGTCCATGATAGTTATTGGGCGAATTCTTCCGGCTTCAATCTCTGTTTCTAAATCAGTGTTTAGTTTATTGAAAAGTTCCAACGGAAGGTTTTTCAATTTCTCTTTGAGGACGTTGATTTGTTCCGGCCGTCTTGAAAACTCGCTGATAATGAGAAGTGGAAGCTTTGCATTCGCTTTAATCATATCAAAATGCGATTCAATGATATGTTTTAATTTGTCGTTAAATGACAATTCTTCCATGTTCTCCAACTCGAAAACATGTTGAAAGAAAACTCTGAATTTTTGTTCAAAAATGGTGTTGAACAAATTGTCTTTTGTTCGGAAGTAATAATGAACCAATGCCTGGTTACAACCGACTTTTTTGGCTATTTCAGTGGTAGAAGTCAGCGCAAATCCTTTTTCAAGGAATAGTTTCTCTGCTTCTTCCAGAATAGCTTGTTCCATCGATTGTTCGTTCTTAATATCCATATTTAATTTATGTATTTAATAGTACTATTAATTGAATGCAAAGTAAAACCTTTTAGTTCGATAAATTATCGAAATCAAGAAGATATTTTTATAAAAGTGTATTATTTAACGGTTTGACAATTTTTTGTCAACTTTTATAGATTGGAATGCTTCGCCAAGATGGCAGATAATGTCTCCGGCAATAAGTGATTCTTCCGATTCAGCTTTCAACGCCAAATCACCGGCATAGCCATGAATGAAGACACCAATTTTTGCAGTATCTTCGGGGCTGTAACCTTGTGCCAGTAATCCGGCAAGAATGCCGGTCAGTACATCGCCCGATCCCGCTGTAGCCATGCCGGCATTGCCGGTAGTGTTGAAGTGAAGTTTGCCATCCGGCGTGGAAATGAGCGTGTGTGTACCTTTCAGGACGATGATGATTTTTAGTTGCTGAGACATTTTTTGTGCTTTCAACATTCGTTCGTACGATGAACTACATGGACCAAACAACCGTTCAAATTCTTTTGGGTGAGGAGTGAAGATGCTGTTATGCGGAATGAGTTGCAGCAAATGGTTGTGCTGCCCGATAATGTTCAGCGCATCGGCATCGAAAATACAGGGTTTTTCTAATCCTTTTGTCATATTTTCAAGCATTAGTGCAGTTTCTTTCACTGTTCCGATTCCGGGGCCTATGGCAATAGCACTGTAATTTTCGATATTGTCAACTTCGGAAATAAAGTCATTCGAAGCATCTGATTGAAAAATAGCTTCGGGAATAGCTGTTTGAACTATCAGACGGTTACATTCCGGTCCATGGATAGTGACCAGACCGACTCCACTGCGTAATGCAGCCCTGGCCGAAAGTACCGAAGCGCCTGCCATGCCTTTGCTTCCGGAGATAATCAGTGCATGGCCAAAAGTACCTTTATGGGAAAATTTGGAACGTTTTTTTAAAACAGATTGAACGTCTTCGACTTCTATTGTCGCGAAGCTGGTTTCAGTTTGGGCAATGGCTTGCGGGTGAATGCCAATGTCAACCACTTCCCACTGGCCGACAAATTCTTCATTTTCGGGTAAAAGGAAGGCTAGTTTTGGAAACTGGAGGCTGAAAGTGTAATCAGCTCTCACGATTGGGTTGTTATTTTCCCCTTTAGGGGTTAGGGGTATATTTTCTTCACCTTGTAATCCTGACGGAATGTCAATTGACATCACTTTGCAGCCGCTTTCATTCATCCATTTTACAGCGTCTGCAAAAATTCCGCTCAGGGATCGTGTCAGCCCGGAACCGAAAAGCCCATCAATAATAATAGTATCGTTTGTAATCTCAGGCGCAATAAACTCATTATTTAATTCAATTAGGCTGTCTGGGAATTTTTCCAACAAGCGCAACCGGTTTGTTTCACAGTCGGCTGAAACTTTGCCCGTATGCAATAAAATCACTTTTACATCCAAACTTGTAAGCAGTAACATGCGTGCCAACGCCAGTGCATCGCCACCATTATTTCCCGGCCCTGCCAAAATGCAAACCGGCTTCAGGTACGAAAAAGTAGAAAGGTATTTTTCGTAAAGCGCATTGGCTGCCCGTTCCATTAAATCGATGGAAGCAATTGGCTCGTTTTCAATCGTGAATTTGTCCAGTTCACGAATTTGGGATGTACTGAAGAATTTCATAGCCGGCTAAATTTTCAAGTTTTTTCAGAAATTGAAATGTCTGGCAAACTTACATAAAATAAGGAGAATGACCGTCTTATCGAATAGATTCAACAGATTTTTTAACTGTGTGGGTTGTCTTTTTGTCTGCATTTCTCAATTTAATGCTTATCTTTGGTCGCTCATATGAAAGAGGGTGTCACTTCAAAATGCCGAATTTATGTAAGTGCCACCTATGTGAATAATTGCTCCTGAAGAAATTATTTGACAACAAAAAAAGGCTTTTTAGTTGTCATAAATAACCAATCTATTGCTGAATGAATTATAACGAAGAAACCTTTGCCGAGCGTTTACGAATAGATGATCGTATGGTAATTGATGAAATTTACTCACATTACCACTACAAAATTTTTCGATTTTCATTAGCATACCTGAAAAACGAAGAAGATGCTTACGATTTGGTCCAGGAGGTTTTTATTAAACTTTGGGAGAACAGGCTGGCTCTTAATAAAGACACCAATTTTGACGCTTTTCTTTTTACTATTGCCAGGAATTCAGTACTTTCATTGTTCCGAAAACGGGTTACCGAGCAAAAATATATAGATTACCTGACTGTGGCTGCTACCTCTAATACGCAAGGAACAGAAGAGCAAACTGATTATACGTTTTTGAAAGAACGTTACGAGCGATTAATTGAAAAGCTGCCTCCCAAACGGCAGGAAATCTTTAAATTAAGCAGGGAGACAGGTTTGTCTAATAAAGAAATAGCTGCAGAAAAAGGCATTTCGGAGAAAACGGTTGAAGATCATCTTACCAAAGCATTTTCTTTCTTCAAACAACATCTCGGGAGTTTTGGTATCTGGACAGCATTGTATTTTTATCTTTTTGTGGAGTAAACAGAGCTTATTAAGCAAATCTTTTTCATAACAGATAAAGAGATCATTGCGATTTTTGAATGGACACCACTCCCGGTGTCCTTTTTTGTTTCAATCTGAAAATTTTAACGAGGTGGCAAGTTGTTGGTAAATAGAGTTATGTGCTTCTTTTTGCTGTCGATTGAAAAAATAGTAGAAAAAATAATAAAAAATTATTCATACAGAGCAGGGGATTCATCAGACCATCGCGTTATTATAGATGTAACAGCCATTAAAGGACTGATGACCTGAATATCTTGTTAATCAATAGACCCTTTTAATGGATGTATTATGATAGAAATAAATCAACTCTTGAACAAATATAGAACAGGAAATTATTCAGAGCAAGAACTGAATGATTTGATAGAAGTCCTGAAATTACCGGTACATGAAGAAGCTGTAGAGGTTTTAATGAATGTACACTGGGATGAGTGTAACGACACTTCAATTGGTAACGAAGAGCGCTTCAATCATATTTTGAGTGAAATTCACCACAATATCAACCTGAAATCAACTAAAGTAATTAAAACTTCCTGGTCAAAAAGGCTTTATGTTGGATTGTCAAAAGTGGCTGCCATTATTGTAATTCCATTGATAATTGCACTTATTGTAAGTATTACTCGACAACAATCAAACCTTGCTGCATTGCAAAATACTGTAAGTGTACCTTTGGGAGCAACCAGCGAGTTTGATTTGCCCGATGGAACGCATATTTGGCTAAATGCAGGAAGTAAGCTGACGTATCCGCTGTCATTTGTGAACCAACCAAATCGTGTTGTTGTTTTAAACGGCGAAGGGTTCTTTAAGGTAAAAAAAGATCAGAAATGTCCTTTTGTTGTGAAAATGAATGGAATGGACGTAAAAGTAACCGGTACAACCTTCAATGCCAGAGCCTATAGCGACGAACCAAATGTGACGGTTGCACTGGTTGACGGCTCAGTACTTTTAGGGAAACAAACATCAGAAAATAATTTTGAGAAAACCAGTGCTTTAAATCCAATGGAAGTTGCTGTGTTGAACAAAACAAGCAAGCAATTTACGCTGACGCAGAAAACTGATCTTACAAAATATACTGCATGGACACAGGGAATAACTGTTTTTGATAATGACCCGATTCTGGATGTTACCGCAAAACTAGAGAAATTATACAATGTACATGTGGTGATTCCTGATAATGAACTTCTTCAATACAGGTTAACTGCCACCTTTGTGAATGAACCGTTAGATCGCGCACTTAAAATAATTAGTTTATCGTCTCCAATCAGTTATCATATCATAAATGCCAAGCAAGATGCTAATGGAACTTATGGGCAACGCACCCTGGTTTTGAAAAAAGCACATAATGGAAAATACAGATAACCTCCGAAAAATTACACTAAAAATCACCTTAAAATCTAATTACTAAATCAGCAAAAATCATGAAAACAGTTACTTAACTCCTTCTCTTCATTTATTCGGTTAATCTGTTCCGACAGAGAATTGCCGTATAAAGAATCCCTATTTTTATCCTTTGAAAATCTGTTTATACGGTGTTATAATAAGCCGTAAACTAATACAGATTTGTTCCCACATTGCATTGTGTTTATTGTTGTAATTAACAGCATACGGCCATTGTTATGCCCAATAAAAAATCTTTAAATCTTTGTTTAATACTATTTACAAATTACAAAATCTATGAAACAAACCATGATTTCTGTAAAGGACGTAAAAGTTCCTTTATATCAAAGCACAAACTTTCGGTTAATTTTCGTTTTGTTGTTTGGATTTTTCTTTGCTACAGCAAGTCTTTCTGCGCAAGATACCCAGATAACACTGAATGCACGCAACACACCTGTGCGTGATGTACTTAAAATGATTGAAGCAAAATCGAGTTACCATTTTGCTTACAATAACAAGTTGATTGATGTCACCCGTAAGGTTGATGTGGTAGTTAATAACGAGAAAATCAGTAATATTTTAAAGAAAATTTTTGAAAATACTGATGTGACCTTCAAAGTGCTGGATCAACAAATTATTCTGGCATCAGCCAAAGAAATGGGGGAGGCCGACACAAAAGCTCCAAGCGCAACTAAAGTTTCAGGGAAGGTAACCGACGAAAGCGGAAATACCATACCCGGAGCCAGCGTTGTGCTGAAAGGAACAAAGCAAGCAAGCATTACTGATATTAATGGTAATTACACTATTGCCAATCTTCCCAAAAATGCAGTTTTGCTTTTCTCATTTGTGGGAATGGTTTCACAGGAATTTAAAGTTAGCAGCCAGTCTGTAATTAATGTAACCTTGCAGGACGAAAGCAAAGGACTTAACGAAGTGGTAGTGGTAGGTTATGGTACAACCACAAAAAAAGGCCTGGTTTCAGCAGTTGTATCCGTAAAACCGGAGGATTTGAATAAAGGAGCCATTACAGATGTAGGCCAACTTTTGCAAGGAAAAGCTGCCGGTTTGAATATCACTGTAAGTGGTGACCCTACTCGTCGTTCAAGCGTTATCCTTCGTGGTGCATCTACATTAAACGGATCCATGTCGCCATTTTATGTAATTGATGGAGTGCCGGGTGGTGATATTTCATTGGTTGCTCCGGACGATATTGAATCTATCGACGTATTGAAAGATGCAGCTGCTACATCAATTTATGGTACCCGAGCTACAAACGGTATCATTATGGTAACCACAAAAAAAGGAAAGAAAGGGGTAACTCATGTCTCTTATAATGGTTATGCTGGCATTGAGAATGTATCAAACAGTTTAAAACTAATGAATGCGGCTCAGATTAAAGCTTTTGCAACTAAAACAGGACAAATCTACACTGAAGATTTGGGAGCTGACACCGATTGGCAAAAAGAAATCCAACGTGGAACTGCATATTCAACCAACCACAACCTGTCTTTCAATGGTGGTTCTGAACACAATACCTATAGTGCCAGTATCAACTACACAAACAAAGAAGGTATTATAAAAGAAAGTAACCAAAATAAAGTTGTTGCCCGTTTGACTTTTGATCAGATGGCTTTTAACGACAAGGTTAAATTTGGAGTTTCAGTAGCTAATTCCCGTGTTACTTCAGATTATGTACCTTTGTTAGGTGCGGTTCTTCAGCAGGCAGTTAATCGTTTGCCAACAACACCTGTTAAAACGGCAGATGGGGCATATCATGAAAATCTGAAACAAACAGGTTATTTCAATCCGGTAGCAATTATAAACTACGGGCAGGACCAAACCAAGTTCAATAACCTGATGGCCTCATTTACAACTCATGTAGAATTGCCGTTCGGGTTTACGTATGACCTTAGCATGTCGTATCAGAATTACAATGCTCTACACGGAGAATATTACGATTCCTATTTATATGGCTACAACGGAACAGTATTTTACAACAATCCGGAACCACCTTCTACCCGCTATATTGTAACTTTTGGCAACGGCGGAACAGCAACACGCAGCAATTATCAGAGTACCAATCAAATTTTTGAAAACTGGATAACCTGGAAGAAAAAAATAGGGGAACATGATATTAATGCGGTGCTGGGTTATTCTTATCAGTACGATGTAAATGGAGATGGATTCCAGGCAACGAATATTAATTTTCCGGTAAATACTGTCGGGTTTAATAACCTTGCGTTAGGAAACTATGCAGCCATTTCGGGATCAAAAGTAGATTTTGGAAACGTTAATGCGTATTGGAATTCTCGTCTGTTATCTAATTTTGGTCGTTTGAACTATAATTTTAACGACAAGTATTACCTGCAAGCTTCAATTCGCCGGGATGGTAGCTCTGTATTCGGAAAAAATGTTCAGTGGGGGTATTTCCCTTCCGTGGGGTTGTCGTGGAGAGCCAGTGAGGAAAAATTTATCCGGGACTTGAATATCTTCGATGATTTAAAAGTGCGTGCCAGTTATGGTGTGACCGGAAACTCAACCGGATTTGATGCTTATACAGCACAATTCCTTTCAAATTCTATGGGTAACTTTTATTACAATGGCAGCTCAGTAATGTCATACGGACCTAACAAAGCTGAAAATGTAGACCTGCAATGGGAAAAAACGGCTACAACCAATATCGGTATCGATGCCTCGGTTCTTAAAGGTAGGTTGAACTTTACTTTTGATGTGTATAATAAAAACACTACCGATATGATTTATTGGTATGATGCTGACATAATGCTTGTTCCTGCTGGAGGAATAACCGCGAATGGCGGTAGTATGAATAACAAAGGTATTGAATTAAGTGTATCGGCCATTCCGGTTAAAACGAATGATTTTACATGGAAAACATCTTTGAATCTTGCGCATAATAAAAATACGATTACCAGTCTTTCAAATCCATATTTTATTGGCGGCGACTCCATCCGATACACACAACCTGATGGTGGCGGACAAACAAGCAGTACGTTGCAAATCAGAAAAGCAGGTTATCCACTTGGCCAGTTCTTTACCCTTATTTATCAGGGAAAAAATGACAAAGGAGAATCGCAGTATCTGGCAAAAGATGGAACATTAACAACGAACCCGACCACTGCCGATTACCGTTATGCCGGAAGTCCGCAGCCCAAACTGAACTATGGTTGGTCGAATTCATTTAATTATAAACGTTTTGATTTAAGTATTTTCTTCCGTGGTGTTTATGGTAATAAAATATTTAATGCAACCCGCGCCGACCTGTTCAGACCATCAACCGTAGAGTTTACCAATATTCTGGCTGATGCTGCTGATGAATCAGATAAGGATGGAAACGCCTATAAATACTCATCTCGTTTTATTGAAGATGGCAGCTACTTACGACTTGAAAACATGACGGTGGGTTATACATTCAAGAGCCCGATAAAATATGTTGAAAGCCTGCGTTTCTATGGTACGGTAAATAATCTTTTTGTAATCACCAAATATACCGGAGTTGACCCTGAATTAAATATGGGAGGATTAGCGCCGGGTATTGATTCAAATAATTTCTACCCTAAAACCCGTACAATTCTTTTTGGATTAAGTGTTAATTTGTAAGCAACCTTTTAAAATAATATAATCATGAAAAAGAAATTTAAATATATTATGCTTCCGGGGCTTCTGTCTCTGTTATTTGTATCATGTAATGACTTAAATGTTCCTATTACAACACAAATTACCCCGGATACTTATCCTAAAGATTCTGTTCAGTTTGTAGCTTCTGCCGGGGTTGTATATGCAGCCTTGCGAGGAAATTATGGACATGACTTTTATTTTGCACAAACCCTGAGTACCGATGAAGCAATTTTACCGGCCCGTGGAGGTAACTGGTACGACAATCAGGGCTATAAAGTTATGCATTACCATACCTGGACTCCCGACAGGAGTTGGTCATGGGGTTGTTGGGACTGGTTATCCAGGGTAATTGGTTATGATAATCAAACCATGTATATTCTGAAGAACAATATGCCGGAAGGAAACTTCAAAAATCGTATGTTGGCTGAATTGAGAATGGTGCGTGCTTTGTCGTATTTCTACATGATGGATATGTTTGGAAATGTGCCCATTGTTACTGAATATGGCGATTTTGAACTAAAAACCCAGACAGAAAGAAAGGAAGTATTCAGTTTTATCGAAACTGAAATTAAAGAATGCATTCCTTACCTCAGTACAACCGTAGATAAGTCAACTTATGGATTTCCAACACAATACATGGCTTATGCATTGTTGTCAAAAATGTATCTGAATGCTGAGTATTATACCGGAACTGCCCGTTACGACGATTGTATTGCTGCCTGTGATAAGATTATTACTTCAGGTAAATACAGCATGGCAACTAGGAGTCAATATCTGAAGATGTTTTATCCAGACAACGGGCCGTCAACTCCCGAGTTTATTTTTGCAATTCCTTTCGATCCGACATACTCGGCATTAAGTGGAACAAACGGTTATTCGTATCGGGCCCGTTACGATGTGCCACGTTCTTTAAGAGCCAAATTCAATTTGCCTTTTACTCCAAGCGCAGCTGTTAGCACTTTGCCCGAGCACTATGCTAATTTTGATGATCCGAACGATGTACGCAATGGCCAGTGGCTTACCGGTAAACAATATCTGAATGACGGTGTGACTCCAGTAATGGTTGCAACTACCAATGCAAAATATAATCAGTTTTTTGTTGGGACGGACGAAGAAAAGAAAGAAGCCTATACTTATCAGGTGGAACTAACACCCAACGTGGTTCTTCGTCAGGATTCCAACATGTTCGACTGTGGTAATGACGAAATTGCATGGAACATGGGTTATCGGAACATTAAGTTTTATCCCGATGCTACATCAACCAGCCGTAACCAGAATAATGACATGCCTGTATTTCGTTATGCAGATATTATATTTATGAAAGCTGAAGCTATTCTTCGCGGTGGTGCTGCTACCCTGGGACATACTGCATTATCATTAGTGAATTCGGTACGTGAAAACAGAACAACGTCTGCTGCCTGGTTAAGTGTAACATTAGAGGATCTTTATAAAGAAAGATCACGTGAGTTTACCTACGAATTATGGCATCGTAACGATATGATTCGTTTCGGAAAATTTGAAGGTAAATGGGGCTTTAAAGTGGATGCTGATCCACGGAAGCGTATTTTCCCGATACCAACAGGTGCTTTGGTGAAAAATCCAAAACTGGTTCAAAATCCGGGTTATTAATTGATTATATTCAACGAAAAGCCCTGAAGGTTATTATTGATTTTCAGGGCTTTTTTTATCTTATCATTCCGAATTATTCGTTTGACAGGACATTTATTTCAAAAAAACAACTTTAATGTCAGCACCCAACTCCTCGCTCCGTCTTCTTTCACTCGATGCCCTCCGTGGCTTCGACATGATGTGGATTATCAGCGGAGAAATCATTTTTCACGCTTTAGCAAAGGCCTCCAATGTACCTCTTTTTGGCTGGATGTCCGATCAGTTGCATCATTCCACCTGGAATGGATTTACGTTTTACGACATGATTTTCCCGCTGTTCATTTTTATTGCCGGCGTATCTATGCCATATTCCATGGGCAAACAACTCGAAAACCCGATGGAGGGTAATCTCCCAAAAACAAAAAAAAATATTTACCGTTCACTTGTTAAACGTACCCTCATTCTTATCATTTGTGGTATGGTAGTGAACGGACTTCTCAAATGGAATGACTACGAACATACCCGTTTTGCAAGCGTGTTGGGGCGCATTGCACTTTCGGGTTTCTTTGCAGGAATTATTTTTCTCAACTCAAAATTACGCACACAACTCATTTGGTTTTTCAGTTTATTGTTGGGCTATTGGGCTATTATGATGCTGATACCGGTGCCGGGGCATGGAGCCGGTGTATTAACCCCCGAAGGTAATCTGGCAGGATATATCGACAGATTGTTTTTACCTGGAAAGCTCCACCGGATAGTTTACGATCCCGAGGGCTTATTGTCAACAATTCCTGCTATTTGCACGTCGCTACTTGGCGTTTTTACCGGTAGGTTTCTCCGAATGAGTGCTCCAAAATGGACTATGCTCCGCAAGAGTTTGGTTGTGTTGGTGGTTGGAATTCTTCTGTTGTGTATTGGGATGCTGTGGAACAACGTTTTTCCGGTCAATAAACCCATGTGGACCAGTTCTTTTGTGTGTGTTGCAGGCGGTTGGAGTCTGATTCTTTTATTTGTGTTTTATTTTGTTATAGATGTAGTCGGATTAAAAAAATGGTCTATGCCTTTTGTGTGGATAGGAATGAATTCTATTTTGATTTATATGGCTGCCCATGGAGTGATAAATTTTGAATCGACTGCTTCCTTTTTGTTTAGTGGACTTATAAAAAATGCTCCCGAGCTCTGGCAACCTGTTTGGCTAGGAGTAGGTATATTATTGGTCCAACTCGCTTTACTTTATTTCCTATACAAGAAAAAATGGTTTTTGAAAGTTTAATTTTAATTGAATATGTATTTACGTAAATCGATATTGACACTGGTTCTTGCAGCAATAGTTACACTTTCGTATGCACAGTTGGATAAAAAGGCTTCCGAAAATCTGTTGCAACGCATTTTGCCCAAACATGCTCAGCAGTTTGTAGTAGAGCAGATTAATTCGGTTGGAAAAGATACTTTTCAGATTTCTGCCCGGAATGGAAAAGTTGTACTTGCGGGAAACAATGGTGTAAGCATTGCTTCGGCCTTGTATTATTACCTGAATGAATATTGCCATTGCCAGATTACCTGGAATGGTGAGAACCTCAACTTGCCTGCAAAACTGCCGCTTGTTCAGGCAAAAATAAAAAAATCGTCACCCTACGAATATCGCTATTACCTGAATTACTGCACCTACAATTACAGCATGAGTTGGTGGGACTGGCAACGCTGGGAAAAGGAAATAGATTGGATGGCCTTGCATGGCATCAATATGCCGTTGGCTATTACCGGTGAAGAATACGTGTGGAACGAAGTGTACAAAGAAATGGGATTCACAGATGAAGAACTAAGCACATTTTTTTGCGGCCCTTCCTATTTTTCATGGTTTTGGATGGGGAATCTCGATGGTTGGGGTGGTCCATTACCCACAAGTTGGATGATAAGCCACAAAGACCTTCAACAAAAAATTCTGAAGCGGGAACGTGAGCTGGGCATGAAACCTGTATTGTCTGCTTTTACAGGCCATGTTCCGGCAGCTTTCCGCCAGAAATATCCGAATGCCAAGTTCAAACAAACCAACTGGAACAATGGTTTTTCGGATACTTATATTCTGGATTCGGAAGACCCCTTGTTTGCAGAAATTGGTAAAAAATACCTGGAAAAACAGACGCAGATTTTTGGAACCGACCACCTGTATTCGGCCGATACATTTAATGAAAATGAGCCTCCATCTGATAACCCGGAATTCCTATCAAAACTTAGTGCGCGAGTGTATGACGGCATGCGTCAGGCCGACCCCAAAGCAGTGTGGGTGATGCAGGGCTGGCTTTTTTTCAGTGACCGGAAGTTCTGGCATGCACCACAAATAAAAGCATTGCTGGATGCTGTTCCTAATGACAGAATGATTATTTTGGATTTGATTACAGAATATGAACCCGTATGGAAACGTACCGAAGCATATTATGGTAAACCGTGGATTTGGAATATGCTGCACAATTTTGGTGGAAATATCAGCATGTTTGGACAAATGGAAACAGTGGCAACACAACCCGCCGTTGCGCTTAATGATGGTCAATCAGGTAAACTCAAAGGCATTGGCCTTACTATGGAAGCCATTGAGCAAACACCTGTACTTTATGAACTTATGACTGCAAATACATGGTGCACAAGCCCGATAAATTTGGATCAATGGTTGAGTCAGTATATTCGCAACCGCTACGGAAAAGGAACTCCGGAATCGAATGCTACTCTGCAAAAGGCATGGAAAGTATTGAAAAATACGGTGTACAATGGCAAGGAAATACGCGACGGAGCAGAATCCATCCTCACCGGCCGGCCTACCATGGATTCCGCAACAAAATGGACCAAAACGAAGCTGAATTATCAACGCAGAGATTTATTCCCAGCCTGGGATTTATTTATGCAAACTGCTGATGTTTACGCCAAAAGCGATGGTTTTCAATATGATTTGGTAGATCTTACCCGTCAGGTATTGGCTAATTATGCTCGTCCGTTGCAAGTGAAATGGGTAAAAGCTTATGAAACTAAAGACTTAGCCTCATTTAAAAAATATAGCAATCAATATCTTGATTTGATAGACGATATGGATAATCTATTGGCTACAAGAAAGGACTTTTTGCTGGGGAAATGGATTGCCGATGCCCGACGATGTGGAACTACCGATGCCGAAAAAGCACTTTACGAGCAAAATGCCCGTGACTTGATTACGCTTTGGGGAGATGCTGATAGTCCATTGCACGAGTATTCCTGTCGCCAATGGAGTGGGTTGATGACTGATTTCTACAAAGTGCGCTGGCAAAAATTCTTTGAAGCTACAAGGTTGGCAATGGAAGCGGGTAAACCGGTAGATGTCGCAGCTTTTGACAAGGAAATAGCTCAATGGGAATGGAAATGGGTGAATACGCAGAAGAGTTTCCCAACCGAGCCAACGGGCAATAGTATTCAGGTGGCTAAATTGCTTTACAAAAAATACAGAAATAAAATATAGCATAATATTATGAAAATCAAGAGCTTTTTTATATTCCTTCTGTGTTGCTGCGCTATGGCTTCAACTAATGCTCAGTCGATAACCCGCATGGGAAGCACCAATGCAAGTTGTTTTGATGCGGATTGGATGTTTAGTCGATATGGCATGCAAGCCGACGGAACAACAAAAGCAGAACCGCAAAACCTACAGGCATCAGGCTTTAATGATGAAGCCTGGCAAAAGCTCAATTTGCCACACGACTGGGCTATTGCCGGTCCTTTTCGCATAGAATTGGCCGGTGAAACAGGTAAGCTGCCCTACAAAGCCATTGGTTGGTATCGGAAGCACTTTACAATGCCCAAAGCGGACAAAGGAAAACAGATTTATCTGGATTTTGATGGTGCTATGGCTTATGCAAAAATATGGCTCAACGGACATTACGTTGGTACCTGGCCGTACGGTTATTCTTCGTTCCGTATGGACATGACGCCGTATTTGAATTTTGGAGGAAACAATGTGTTGGCGGTTCAGTTGAATACCGAAAAATGGGATTCGCGTTGGTATTCGGGTGGAGGTATTTACCGCCATGTGTGGATGGTGAAAACGGCTCCGGTACACGTAGCACACTGGGGAACATATATTACAACACCAATTGTAAGTGATTCGGAGGCAAATGTAAAGTTGCAGGTAACTGTTGATAATAAGACTAATAAATCGGTTGAAGCTACCATTAAAACTGATATTTTTGAAATAAATCAGGATGATATTATTGGAACTAAAGTAGCTTCGTTTGAACCGTCAAAAGTCAGGTTGGCGCAAAATGGAAACATCGAAACAACACAGCATGCTACCATTCTCAACCCAAAACGTTGGGATATAGTTTCCCCAAATCGTTATCTGGCTCAAACAACTATTCTTGTAAATGGCAAAATAATAGATATTTATAATACACCATTCGGAGTGCGAACTCTTGAGTTTACGGCTCGTAAAGGTTTTTATCTCAACGGACGTCGGGTACAGATTCAGGGAACATGCAATCATCACGATTTGGGAGCTTTGGGGGCTGCCTTCAACATGAGTGCGCTTCGTCGACAGCTGTCGTTGCTGAAAGAAATGGGCTGTAATGCCTTGCGCACTTCGCACAATCCTCCTGCGCCTGAATTATTGGAACTGGCAGATAAAATGGGATTTTTGCTCATGGATGAAGCTTTCGATTGTTGGAAAACAGGAAAAAGAAAATCGGATTACAACCTGTTGTATGACGAATGGCACGAAAAAGATCTTCGAGCCATGATTCACCGGGATAGAAATAACCCCTGCGTATTTATGTGGTCTATCGGCAACGAAGTGCGCGATCAACGAGTGCCGGGCATTACCAAAGAATTAGCCGATTATGTGCGTTCTATTGACCCGACCCGACCTGTAACTAACGGCTACAATCACCCCGATGAAGCTCGTGAAGCCGGTGCACCTGTATCGATGGATGTTATCGGGATCAATTATTTCTTTGGGTTGCAGGCCAAGTGGGATGTCGATCCTCGTTACATGCATATTCCGCAAATTGGTACTGAGACTTCTTCTTGCGTAACTTCGCGTGGAGAATATTTTCTTGACGACAGTGGAAAAGAAAACCAATACGTCAACTATCAGATATCTTCGTACGACATTGCTCACCCAGAATGGGGCTGCAATCCGGATACTCAATTTGCAACCAATGTAGTTCTTCCGCACTTTCTGGGCGAATTTGTGTGGACCGGATTCGATTATCTGGGCGAACCAACGCCCTATAATTCCGACGAAACCATTTTGCTGAATTTTAGTGCAGATTCGGCAAAACAAAAAGAGCAGCAGAAAAAGCTCGATGAGTTTAAGAAAAATCCGGTGCCTTCGCGCAGCAGTTACTTTGGCATTATCGATTTGGCAGGTTTCCCTAAAGACCGCTACTATTTGTACCAATCGCAGTGGCGACCTGATTATCCGATGGCGCATATCTTGCCACACTGGAACTGGCCCGAAAGAGTAGGTAAAATTACACCTGTTCATGTGTATACTTCGGGAGACGAAGCCGAGTTGTTTATCAACAACAAAAGCATGGGTCGTAAGAAGAAAAACGAAGGAATTACGTTCCGCATGGTGTGGGACAGTGTGAGATACGAGCCCGGCACGGTGAAGGTGATTGCTTACAAAAACGGAAAACAGTGGGCTACCGACGAAGTAAAAACAACCGATGAACCAACAAAACTAACGCTTTCGGCCGATAGGAATGTGATTAAAAACGATGGTTTAGATTTGAGTTACATCACTGTGGCTGTGAAAGACCAAAGCGGATTTACCGTGCCACGATCACATCCCGAAATTACGTTTGAGGTGGATGGAGCCGGAGAAATTGTAGCTACAGATAATGGAGATGCAACAAGTTTTGTTCCTTTCCAAAGTCACACACGACAAGCATTTAACGGGCTGGCATTGGTCATTGTAAAGGCAAAAAAAGGAGCCAGTGGAGAAATTGTGGTGCGTGCAAAGTCAAATGGCCTTACAACTGGGAGTATCATTCTGACAGCAAAATAAGTTGCTCTTAATTGGGCTTGAATATGAAATAATCAATTAAATCTATCAAAAATGGAAATACGAAAATATAATACAGAAAGTAAGGTAGAAGCTTTTTTTGAAAAATACTTTCAGAACCCTGAAATCGCTAAAAACAGCGAACGCATTAAAACGATTGTGGTTGATAATTACATCAATCTGGGGCAAATCACCGCGCTCCGTTTTTTGGAATGGGTAGCACTCAATCCGGGTGGCGTGGTGGCATTGCCAACGGGTAAAACGCCCGAATTTTTCATTAAATGGATGCAATACTACCTCGAAAACTGGGATGTGGAAATGAAATCCGGACTGCTGCATAAAATCGGATTCGACTCAAACCTGAAACCCGATTTCAAGTCGCTTTATTTTGTAATGATCGACGAATTTTTCCCTTTGGATCCTTTGCATGAACGCTCGTTTAACTATTTTGTGAAGCGGTTTTATATCGATGGCTTTGGGTTTGACGAGGAGAAAGCACTGCTAATTGACACTTTCAACATTCCCGAAGCCGATCAGGCTTACCTGGATGGCAGTAAAAACATTGCCGACATTTTTCCTGACGGAGTCATTGATTTGAGCCTCCGTATCAATCATCCGGCCAACGAAAGAGCGGCTTTGCAAAAGAAAACCATTAAATACTTCGACCAGTTTTGCGAAAATTACGAGGAGAAAATTCGCCGCATGGGTGGCATCGGATTCTTCCTCGGTGGTATTGGTCCGGATGGGCACATTGCCTTCGACGTAAAAGGGTCGAGCCATCATTCACATACCCGGCTCACCAATATCAACTACGAAACGCAGGCTGCGGCAGCGGTAGACCTCGGCGGCATTGAATCGGTGCGCAAAAAAGCGGTTATCACCATTGGGTTGAATACCATCACGCACAACCCGTATGTAACCGCCATTATTATTGCCGCCGGCGAAGCCAAATCGGGACTCATTGCCGATGCCATTCAATTGCCACCCGCTCTGGAATATCCGGCCAGTGCACTGCAGCGGCTCGATAATTCCCGTTTCTTTCTGACCAAAGGTGCGGCTATAAAACTGACAGAACGGAAAAAACTGGGCATTCTCAAACAATCGACTGTAGATGTAAAAACCATTGAACGACTGGTGATTGATGGCGCTTTGGAAGAAAAAGTGACCTTGCTGGAAATGACTTCGGCAAATTTCAAAACGACTAATCCTCAGTTGCTTTTAGCCGGGCAAGTGAGCGGCGAATCTCTTGCCGATTTGGCGCAGGCAGTGCATAAACGCATTGTGGAAAAACTGAAAAAAGGACTTAATCCGCCCATTCAGAGCCGCATACTTCACACAGCGCCTCATCACGATGATATTGAGCTGGCTTATTTCCCGTTGCTTCACCATTTGGTGCGTTCGGAACACAACGAAAATCATTTTGTGTATTGCACTAGCGGCTTTACGTCAGTTACAAATGAGTATATCAATGCCAATCTGATGGCTTTGCGTCAGCTCATTTTATCTGGTAAAATTGAAAAATACATCGACATTAAACATCTTTTTGGACGTGATGGATTTTGGGACGACATTACCGGAACTTTGAACGCCATTGCCCGCAAAAATAAAGAAGAGCAGGATATTTATATTTGCTGCAGGCTGGCTCGCCAGTTGGTACGTCGCCTGAAAGTGAAAACATTGTCCGGACTTCTGCCAACGCTGGACGAAACGATTGAGCATCTTTCCACCGTTGAGCCCGGTAGCCGCGAAACGGAACTTTTGCAGGAAATTAAGGGCTGGACGCGTGAGTTTGAAGCGGAACTGGTGTGGGAACATTTCGGCATCGGACTGGATCATGTTTCGCACCTTGGATTGCAATTTTATACCGGTGATATTTTTGTGGAATATCCCGACCCTGAACGTGACGTGAAACCGATTCTCGATTTGCTGGAAAAAGTGCGTCCGAACATTGTTTCACTGGCGCTCGATCCCGAAGGTAGCGGCCCCGATACACACTTTAAAACTCTGGTGGCCATTTCGACTGCGTTGGAAAAATACGTGGAAAAATACCACATCACCGATTTGAAAGTGTGGGGTTACCGCAACATTTGGTCGAAATTCCACATCAGCGATGTGAGCATGATTGTTCCGGTTTCATTGAATTCATTTGCAGTACTCAACAGCATGTTCAACAACTGTTTTGTGAGCCAGAAATCGGCTTCATTTCCAAGCTACGAATACGAAGGCCCGTTCAGCGACCTGGCTCAACGTAACTGGGTGGAACAGCAAAACCAACTAATTACACTTTTTGGGCGCGATTTCTTTTACGATAGCAAGCTACCCTTATTAAAGCGTTCGTACGGAGCTATTTATCTCAAAGAAATGACATACAAAGAGTTTTGTAGCGAAATTGGATTTATCAAGGACATGATTGATACTAAAAAAGTATTGAAAGAAATAAAATAACATGAAGCACATTCAACGAAAACTGAGTTTTTGGCTGTTGCTGCTGGTCAGTAACAGTTTAATTCAGGCACAATCGCCTCTTCAAAAAGTGGTGGTTGATAAAACTGCTTATAGCTTTTACATTGTTTCCGATGCCGGACGCAACGGTTATTACGAACAAAAAGTGGTTGCCGAAATGTTGGGCAAACTGGCCGAAACCATTCATCCCAAATTCGTTTTGGCCAATGGCGATACGTTTCATTACAACGGCGTTCGGAGCACATCCGACCCGCTTTGGATGACAAATTTCGAAAGTATTTATAGTCATCCTGAGTTGCTGGTCGATTGGTATCCGGTTTATGGAAATCATGAATACCGGGGAAATACGCAGGCCTTGATTGATTACACACAAATCAGTCGGCGCTGGAATATGCCGGCTCATTATTATACGTTGGTCAAGAAAATAGATAAAGAAAATAGCCTGAGGATTGTGTGCATTGATACTCCTCCCTTTCTGAAAGAATATCAGAATGCACCCGACCAGTTTCTCGATATTGCGAAACAAGACACTCACAAACAATTGGTTTGGATTGACAGCGTACTGACCGTTTCGAAAGAAAAATGGATCGTTGTAATGGGTCATCATCCCATTTATTCCGAAGATACCCGCCACGGAAGCACGCAAGAACTGATTGCTCAACTCGATCCCATTTTGCGGAAGTATCATGTCGATTTTTATTTTGCCGGTCACATTCACAGCGCCCAGCATATTCAAAAGGCAGGCATGGATTACATCGTGAGCGCGTCGGCATCATTGGGCGCTCCCGCAACTTACGGTCCGGATACAAAATATCAAAACTCTGCCGAAGGGTTCACCATTTGCTCTGTAAAAAGTGGTGTATTTGAAGTCATTTTTGTAAACGAAAAAGGAGAAGAACTTTACCGCTATAAAAAAACAAAATAACAAATACGATATGAAAAAACTATTTTTAATCGGATTCCTTGCCATTGGCACACTTTCGTCAGTTGGACAAAAAGTGGTAAATATCATCGATTTAGGAGCCAAATCAAGCAATACCACCGAGAATACGGCCATTATTCAAAAAGCCATTGATGAAGTTTCGGCTTCGGGAGGCGGACAAGTATTGATTCCTGCCGGACGATTTGTTATCGGGGTGCTTCACCTGAAATCGAATGTGAACCTGCACCTCGAAAAATATGCGGTATTGGCAGGAAGCACCCGACGGACTGATTACGGACCATCATCGCAGGCATCAGCACTTTTAATTGCGGATAAAGCGACTAATATTTCGATTACGGGCAAGGGAATGATTGATGGGCAAGGAGAAGCGCTGTTGAAAGATATTTACGTGATGCTTCATGCCGGAACGCTACAGGATAAAGAATGGCAGACTGAAAACCCATGGCATCAGGTTCGTCCCGAAGAAGAAAATCGTCCCAAAATTATCGACTTTAATAATTGTGACAAAGTGACAATCAAAGGTATTACGCTTCGCAACGCACTTTGCTGGGTACAACGCTACAACAAATGTTCTAATATCCTTATGGACAGCATAGAGGTTGAAAGTAATGTTTTCTGGAATAACGACGGAGTTGATTTTGTAGATTGTAAAGATGTAAAACTGACTAACAGCTTTTTCAACTGCGATGACGATGGTATTTGTCTTAAATCATCAGACAGAAACAGCCGTTGCGAAAATATTTATGTGGCTGATTGTGTGGTTCGTTCCAGTGCTAATGCGGTAAAACTGGGTACTGCTTCGTGGGGCGGTTTTAAAAATATCACGATCAAAGATATCAAAGTGTTTGATACTTTCCGTTCGGCCATTGCTATCGAAGCTGTTGACGGTGGAATTTTGGAAAATATAGACGTGCGGAATATCAAAGCTACAAATACCGGAAATGCCATTTTGGTTCGTTTGGGTCATCGTAATAAAGACTCGGTGGTAAGCGAACTTCGTAATGTTTACATTGGCAATATGGAAGTGGAAGTGCCGAAAACAAAACCGGATATTGGCTACAACATGGAAGGTCCGGCAAAGCGATATCCACATAATGTTTTCCCATCGTCGGTAACCGGAATCCTCGGACATCCTGTTCAGAATGTAGTGATTGAAAACGTGAACATCGTTTATCAGGGTGGAGCCGACCGCAAAGTGGCTTGTTTTGGGCTGGATTCGTTGGCTAAGGTTCCTGAATGTATTAATGGTTATCCTGAATTTTCGATGTTTGGAGAGTTGCCGGCCTGGGGCTTCTACGTGAGACATACCGATGGTTTGCAGCTAAAGAATGTGACAGTTAGTTACAAAGACAACGATTTCCGTCCAGCTTACGTATTTGACGATGTGGCTGGTTTACAGTTAAGTAATGTATCGGTGCCAACTGCAACTGAAATGCCGGTAATTGTTTTCAGAAATACTAAAAAGCCAGTGTTAGAACAGGTTAAACTACCGGTTGATCCTAAAAAAGGAATTCTTATTTTAAAGAAATAGAAGTTGCATTGTCATATAATATTTGCCATCCAATATATTTAAAATCATGAAGTACTCCATTTATATTTTCGTATTGCTCGCTTCATTTACAGTTTATGCCGGAAACAGGCAGACTGTGAACCTGCTCCCGTTTGTCAATACCTATGTGGGAACTTCTGCTTCTACTACTGACAATGCCGGGAAGCATGGCAAACAAACTGAAGAGTATGGGCAAACGCTTCCGGCAGTGTTGGTCCCCAATGGGATGAATTTTATGACAGCACAAACTCGCGATACGGAAAAGAAATGTATTGCTCCCTATTACTACAAAGATTCATTAATGCAGGGTTTCCGGAATTCGCACTGGATAGTGGGAGGGTGTACGCAGGATTATGGTAGTATGACACTGATGCCAATGCTCGATAAAATGACTTTTCAACCTGAACAGCGCGGTTCGCATTTTAGTAGAAAAAATGAAATTTCTACACCTGCTTATTATTCTACTTTGCTGGATGATTATCATATTCAGGCCGAAATGACAGCCACTACACGTTGTGCTATTTTCCGTTTTACTTTTCAAAAAGCCGGTATGGCATACATTGCCGTAAATCCAAATAGCGATGAGGGTGAGGGCACTATTCATGTAGATGCTGAAAATGGTATCATTACGGGCAGTAATCCGGTGCACCGCATTTACCAGGGTTGGGGTAAACCGGCAGGATTTGCCGGGCATTTTGTGGTGAAGATTGAAAAGACGATAACCAAATATGGTGTTTTTCAGGAAGATCAGATTAATGAGCAACAGACAGAATTATCAAATGTACCTCGTTTGGGTGGATATGTTGGTTTCCCTGTCAAAGCGGGTGAAACCGTGATTGTAAAAATGGCATCTTCCTTTACAGACATAGAACACGCTAAAAAAAATATGCAGGCTGAGATTCCGCATTCAGATTTTGACAAGATAAGAACTGCTCTGGAAAAATGTTGGAACAGCACTTTGTCGAAAGTGAGTGTTACTACCAATGAACTTACTGCCAAAAGAAAATTCTATACGGCAATGTACCATTCCCTTTTTCTGCCAAGGGTGATGAATGATGTGGATGGCGCCTATCCGGCTTTTTCGAAAGGCAATACTTTATATACTCAAAAAGGAAGTAATTATTACGACGATTTCAGTATGTGGGATACCTACCGGGCATTGCATCCGCTTATGAATATCATTCGCCCGAATGAATCTGCCGATATGATGGAATCGTTGGTTGATAAATACCGACAAGGTGGTTGGTTTCCCATTTTCCCTTGCTGGAACAGCTACACAGCAGCAATGATTGGTGATCATTGCGCTTCGGTCATTGCTGATGCATACGTAAAAGGGATTACCGGTTTTGATGTACAAAAAGCATACGAAGGGTTGCGGAAAAATGCATTTGACTCGCCGGTGAATTTTGAGGATTACAAAAATGGTATGGGTCGTCGTGCACTTTCATCTTACCTCAAATATGGTTACGTGCCGTTGGAAGATTCAGTGAAAGAGGCCTTTCATACCAATGAGCAAGTATCCCGTACGCTCGAATATGCTTACGACGATTATGCCCTTTCTCGTTTGGCTACCAAACTAGGTAAAACCGATGATGCTGCTATTTTGAAACAGCATGCGCAAAATTACCGCAATGTAATTGACCCAACAACTGGATATGCACGTGGTAGATATGCTAATGGAACGTTTATAAAAACCTTCAATCCGTTTACATTTGCCTATTATATTACAGAAGGTTATCCTGCTCATTACTCATGGTATGTTCCACAAGACATTCCCGGCTTGAAAACTTTGATGGGAGGCGAAGATGTCTTTCGGCGCAAACTGGACTCAATGTTTACCGAAAACCGATACTGGCACGGCAATGAACCTTGTCATCAAGTAGCCTTCTTGTTTAATTATACGAATGAAGTGTGGCGCACGCAGAAATATGTGAACAGCATTTTGACAACCGAATACAAAGATGTTCCGGGAGGTTTGTCGGGGAATGATGATGCCGGACAAATGTCGGCCTGGTATGTTTTTGCAGCTTTGGGATTTTATCCTGTTACGCCTTCCACTCCTTATTATATGATTTCGGGACCAACGTTTGAGCGGGCTTCCATTTCTTTACCGAGCGGAAAATTATTCACCTTGATTGCAAGAAATCATTCATTGGGAAATATTTACATTCAGTCAGTAACCCTTAATGGAAAACCTTACAGGAATAATTATATTTCCCATTTTGATATCGTAAAAGGTGGGGGAATGGTTTTCGTTATGGGAGATAAACCTTCAAGTTGGGGAGTAGGAAGAATACCTCCGGGCGAATAGAACAAAGAATAAAAAGAACCAAAGATACTGTCATTTTACAGGCAATTTATGAAAATAATCATGAAAAATATCTATATGTCGAAACGAATTAAAACACTGATTTTTCTTTCGGTTTGTATCTTTTCTGGATTTACAGTTTTTGCGCAAGCTCTTCATTCCTACATCGATCCGTTTATCGGTTCGGAGAAAAAGGGCAATGTATTTATTGGTCCATCTTGTCCGTTTGGTATGGTAAAGCCGGGTCCCGATTGCAGCAAAGCATCAAACAGTGGCTATGTTCCCGATACGACGCAGACTATTTATGGTTTTAGTCAGGTGCATGTAAGTGGCACCGGCGGTGGACCAAAGTATGGTAACATTGCTGTTATGCCGTTCTCCGGCGATTTTGAATCGATAAAACATGAATCGTTGCGGGCAAAAGAAACAACCAAAGCCGGCTACTATAGCGTTTTACTAAAGAAATGGAATATTCGTACCGAAATAACCACGTCTCCCAAGGTGGCTTTTTATCGTTTTGTGTTTAGCAAAAAAGAGAAAGGAGTTAAAATTGATTTGGGCGAATTTTTGGGTGAAAAATCAATTCCTGATTCGCGCGAAGCACAACAATTTGTTGGTTCTCAAATTCAGATTTTATCCGATACCGAAATTCGGGGGTACAGCCGCATTATGGGTGGTTGGAACAATGGGGCTGCTTACACGGTTTATTTTCATGCTGTTTTCGACAAACCGTTCAAAAATTTTACTACGTGGAAAGGGTTAAAATTTTCGGTAGGGCAAACCACCCAATTTGATTCCGGAGAAAAAACCGGTGCTTTACTTTCGTTTGGAACCAATGTGTCGGACACTATTCAAATGAAAGTCGGCATTTCATTCGTCAGTGAATTAAAAGCACAACAAAATGTGGCTGCCGAAGTTCCTCACTGGAATTTCCAGAAACTATTGACCGAGACGCAGGACAAATGGGAAAATCTAATGAAGCGGATTGAGATTTCAACGGATGCAACTCACGACCAAAAGCTAATGTTCTACACCGCTTTGTATCATACCCAGCTGATGCCGGTGGACCGAACGGGCGAAAATCCGCTTTGGACATCAACACAACCGTATTACGATGATTTTTATGCGCTTTGGGATACGTATCGGTCATCACATCCGCTTATTACGCTCATAACACCTCAGCGGCAGGTAGACATTGTGAATGCTATGCTCGATATTTATAAGCGCGATGGTTATTTGCCGGATGCCCGAAGTGGAAACTTTAATGGTCGTACACAGGGCGGTTCGAATGGTGAAGTGATTATTGCCGATGCATATGCAAAAGGACTTAAAGGGATTGACTATTCACTAGGACTTCAGGCCATGTTGAAGGATGCTACTGTTCCTCCCGGAGGAAATGAAGAAAAAGAAGGACGTGGCGGATTAACCGATTATAATTCTTTGGGATATGTTTCAACACGCTTTGTGCGTTCAGGTAATCGTACGGTGGAATATGCTTACAACGACTATTGCCTCGCTCAGGTAGCAAAGGGGCTCAACCGTATGGGTGAATATCGTCGGTTCCATAAGCAATCTGAAAACTGGAAAAACCTATGGCGAGATGTAGAAGATAACGGTTCGCGTGGATTTATTATGCCTAAAGATCCTGCCGGTCGTTGGGTGGACAGCATACCATGCGATATGTACAATGGACAAATGAATTATGTACGTTATACACCTCTGGCCCAGGATTGGCCAAACTGTGTGTGCTGGTGGTGTGGTTTTTTCTATGAAGCCAGTTCGTGGGAATATTCTTTATTTGTTCCGCACGATGTCCCCGGGCTAATAGCGAAATCAGGTGGAAATGAAGCTTTCCTGAAGCGGTTAAATACGCTTTTTGATAACAGATATTACAACGTTGGAAATGAACCATCATTCCTGAGTTCATGTCTGTATCACTGGCTTGGAAGGCCTGATTTGAGCAGCCAACGTACCCGTCAGATTATTGACAGCAATTATGATGCTACCCGTGGAGGCATTCCGGGTAATGATGATTCGGGAGCTATGTCCTCTTGGTTGGCATTTCACATGATGGGATTTTATCCCAATGCTGGTCAGTCGTACTATCTCATTACCTCGCCGTATTTCAAGCAAACTGTCATTCATTTAGAAAATAGAAAAGATTTTAAAATCGTTGCCCGGAATCTTTCTGATAAAAATGTATTTATCAAATCGGCCACTTTAAATGGAAATCCATTCAACCAAGCCTGGATAGAGCACGAAGATATAATGAAAGGTGGCGAATTGGTTTTTGAAATGGATTCGAAACTGTCTGCCGAATGGGGGAAAACAATTTTACCTCCGATTACCAACTAGTGAAAGACATTAAATTCAATTATTGGCAAGTTTTAAATGTGATTTCTTTATGTTTTGGGTTTGAGATCTGGGTATGTTGTTAGTTGACAATGGCTGTCTTCTTTTATAGAACGACAGCCATCTTTTTGTTGAAATATTTTATTTGAAAATTTATAATGCGTTCCATTTAGTGTCCAACCACTTTTTTTGTTGTGTAGGATTCAGAAAAGTCCATGCCACTATGCGGCTGATTTTTGTTCCCTGGCCCATTTGAATTGTTTTCACGTCGGTAGCTTTAGCCAGTTTAAGGGCATCATAGATCGCGGGCAGATGCTCTTTCTTTGAAATAAGTGTACTAAACCAGAAGCAGTTATCTGCAAACTGCTTACTTTGGCGAATCATGTTACGTACAAACCGTTCTTCGCCTCCGGCACACCATAGCTCGTTGCTTTGTCCACCAAAATTCAGTACGGGAGTGGTTACTTTCTTCTGATTCAGGCTGCTCAGTTTACGTAATGTCCCTTTCTGTGCTTCTTCTTGGGATGTGTGAAAAGGCGGATTGCAAATAGCAACATCAATCGGTTCGTTGCGTTCCATTACGCCGTGGAAAATATCATTTGGATTTTCCTGAAAACGTAGTTCTATATTTCGTTTCAGGAAAGCATTATTGGTAATGATTTTATTGGCCGATTCCAGTGCAGCTTCTTCAATGTCTGTCCCAATAAACGACCAGCCATATTCTTTGTTCCCGATAACAGGATAAATGCAGCTGGCGCCAACTCCAATATCCATGCATTTAATTTTATAGCCTGTTGGGATTTTACCACCGTTTGAACTGCCCAACAAATCTGCAATATAATGAATGTAGTCAGCCCGTCCCGGAATGGGCGGACAAAGGAAGCCAGTTGGAACATCCCAGTACGCCAGCGAATAATATTGTTTCAGCAGGGCTTTGTTCAGCCATTTTACCGCTTTGGGATTGGCAAAATCAATTGTCTCGATACCAGCCGGATTGAGCTTTACATATTTAGCCAATTCAGGGCAAGCGGTGGTTAGTAGCTTGAAATCATAACGCTCCCGATGTTTATTTCGTGGGTGTAAAACGGTTTTTTCAGCCGGACGTTCTTTTTTATTTTCAGACATGGGAGTTTTTTAATAATGTTTGATGCAAAGGTAATCAATGTTGCGCGTAGTTTGGCAAACTCTTGCATGATTGTTCATAATGAGTTGCTTAATGAGCGATTTATTATTCTAACGATAAAATGTGGTTTGTGGTTTTCCGAACAAAATTCCAGGAGGATTAATAAGATTTTTGAAGCGGAATTAAATAAATGCTGTTTTACTGCATAATTATGCGATTAAATTATTGTAAATCAAAACTTTTAATCGCTGTACTTGTTTCTTAATACTGTATGTGTAACAGAGTACATGTGCCAAAATAAAACAATTAATGAATATGCATCAATTTCAAAACACAACTTCAAGCAAATCAGATTCTTCCGTTGAAGAGGAAGGATCATTTCAATCTTTTGAATCATTCATTCAAAACTTCAAAAACACACTGAAAAAGGTCTTTCACGATGAAAATGACATTGATCAGATGGGAATTACCCGTGGTATTTCGCCGGAAGTACTCGGACAAATTATGGATTGCAAGCCACTTTCGGTAGCTATCCCTACAGAATACGGTGGCCGTGGCGGAAAAGTACAGGAAAGCCTGCAACTGCTGTCGGCTGCATCGTACGAATCACTCGCATTATCCTTAACGCTGGGGATTAACAGCGCACTATTCCTGCAACCTTTTGCCAAATACGGGCAGGATGTGGTGAAACCCGAAGTCTTCGGACGCTTTTTGCATAACCAAAACATGGGTGGATTAATGATTACCGAGCCTGGTTTCGGAAGCGATGCGCTCAATATGCAGGCTTCGTATAAAGAAGAAGCGGATCACTATCACCTGAAAGGTACAAAACATTGGGCGGGGCTAACCGGACAAGCTGATTACTGGTTGCTCACAGCCCGCAAACGAACCGAACAGGGCGGACTCCAGCGTGATATTGATTTTTTTGTCTGTGATAATACGCATCGTGATCAGAAAATCGTTGTAGAAGAACGTTTTGAAAATCTGGGACTTTATCAAATTCCGTATGGCCGGAATATATTGGATGTAAAAATCCCCAAAATACAACGGCTTATTCCGCATACCAACGGCGTTCAAATGATGTTGGACTTGTTGCATCGCAGCCGTTTGCATTTTCCGGGCATGGGCATGGGCTTTGTAAAACGTATGCTCGACGAAGCCATTGCTCATTGCCAGCAGCGATTGGTGGGAGCGAAAAGTTTGTTTTCGTACGATCAGGTTCAGCAACATTTATCGCGGCTTCAGGCCAATTTTACCATTATCTCAGCATTTTGCAAACATAGTTCCGGTGTTGCGGGTATCGAAAATGACCTGACACCACTTGGGCTCGAAGCTAATATAATAAAAACAGTTACTACCGATTTAATGCAGGATTCTTCCCAAACTTTACTGACGCTGGTTGGTGCAAAGGGCTACAAGCTGAATCACATTGCGGGACGTGGAACGGTGGATAGCCGTCCGTTTATGATTTTTGAAGGGTCGAATGACATTTTATACGCTCAAATTGGTGAAGCTGTAGTGAAACTAATGAAAACTGCCAAAGAAAATGCGTTGTATGTATTTCTTGAAGGTCACAAATTGTCGGAAAACGCTGTAAAACAGGTGAAGGATTTGATTAGCTTCAATATTGATTTGCAAATGCCACAGCGCAAACTTGTTGAACTTGGCCGTGTTATCAGTCGCGTTGTTTCCATGGATATGGTTATTAAAATGGGCGATGCCGGTTTCAGAAACGATTTGGTTGATGGCGCAATTTCCATGCTCCGTCAGGAAATTGCCACATTGGTGAGCCATTTTGCATACCAACAGCCAACTCAGGTAGTTGCCGATTATCAGGATAATAGCTCGTGGAATGATTTTGTGATTGCGTAGAGAAGATTATATAACCAAATCAACCCAACTTGATGAAGATCAGGATGGGCTGATTTAGTTTGACTTACAGTTAATTACTTGTTCAATGCTTTCTTTTTCTTTATTTCGTACAGATCAAATCTTCTGTCTTTGAGGTTTTTGACCGATCCGAAATTATGCAGCTCCCGGATCAAATCCAAATCTACATCTGCAATTAATATCATTTCAGTATTTGGAGTAGCTTCCGATTTAATGCCTGTGGTTGGAAATGCAAAGTCGCTTGGCGTAAATACCATCGATTGAGCATATTGAATATCCATGTTATGAACTTTCGGCAAATTTCCAACGCTCCCGGCTATAGCTACATAACATTCATTTTCTATCGCCCTGGCCTGGGCACAATACCGAACGCGCGAATAACCGTTTTGTGTATCGGTCAGGAATGGAACAAACAAAATGTCCATTCCTTCATCGGCCAATAAGCGGCTTAATTCGGGGAATTCCACATCATTACAAATCAAAATGCCAATTTTACCGCAGTCGGTATCATAGGTTTGTAGGGTATTTCCACCCTTCATTCCCCAGGCTTTCAGCTCATCAGGAGTAATGTGCAGTTTCTCATAGCGCTCCACAGTCCCGTTGCGTTTACATAAATATCCAACATTGTAAATTGAATCACCCACTTTTTCGGGCATACTTCCGGTGATGATATTGATATTGTAAGAAATCGATAATTTAGAAAACTCCTCAACGATGAGAGAGGTGTAGTCTGCCAACTTACGAATGGCTTCTGCTTCACCCAATTTGTTGTATTCAGCCATTAATGGAGCGTTAAAGAACTCAGGAAATAACGCAAAATCACTGTGATAAGCACTCAGTGTATCCACAAAATACTCAGCTTGTTGCATCAGTTCATTGATGTCATTGTAAGGGCGCATCTGCCACTGAACCAGTCCTAAGCGAACAATTCGTTTAATTTCAATGGCTCTTTTCGACGGTTTTTCGTAATAGATATTATCCCATCTTAGCAAAACAGCATAATCCATCGAAGCTTTATCTCCTTCCAGGTAACCCTTCAAGACTCGTACCGGATAAAAATCGTTCGACAATTGAAAGTCAAGAACGGGATCTGATATCTCCCTTAATTTTACTTTTTCGATATATTGTTTTGCTGTAAGTTCCGATTCATACTTGTGGTAATTAGGAATTCTACCACCAAATTCAATCCCTTTTAAATTGAGCTTTTCACAAAGCTCTTTCCGGTAATCATACAGTCGTCTGCCCAGCCGGAGCCCACGGAATTCCGGTTTAATAAATATATCGATGCCATACAGCGTATCTCCCGTTTGGCTATGCGTGCTGAAAGTGTAATTCCCGGTTATTCTTTTGTAGGTGTGAAGTTCTTCGCACTGTTCATGATCAATAATAATTGACAACGCACAACCGGCAATATGTCCATCTGCCTTAATTACTATCTGGCCCTCCGGAAATTTGTCGAGCAAAGTCTGTATCTGATGTTCCTCCCAGTAAGGGTTCGGAATAGTCTGATAAGCAATAATCATGGCTTGTTTTAACTCCTGATAATCATCAATAGTCAAAAAATCAAGTTCAATTTTTTCAATTTTTATAGCCATAAAATAGAACTGAAATACTTAACGATAATAATTGTACCCGATAGCTGTTAAATGTATTATAATTGTAACAACCACACGATATAATAGTTTTAAAAATCCGGAATTATACTTTTTGATTCAGTTTTTTTGGGAACAATAAATGTCAATTTCTAGGTTGATTTATTCGTAAAGGGAAGATTCATAGACTATTTCAAATATAGTCATTTAAAAAAACCGCCCAACCTGAATTTCTTCAGATTGGGCGGTTTCTTTTCTTATTCCCCTTTAGGGGGTAGGGGTTCTTACTTTACTTCTTCAAAATCAACATCGGTAACATCGCCTTGTTGGTTTCCACTTTGGCTTTGTTGTTGGCCTCCGAAGTCAGCACCCGGTTGTTGTCCGCTTTGTGCATTTTGAGCATTGTACATTTCCTGGCTTGCAGCCTGGAATGCAGCATTCACTTCGTTAGTAGCAGCATCAATTCCATCAAGATCCTGAGCTTTGTGAGCTTCTTTCAGTTTAGCTAATGCAGCTTCGATAGGACCTTTTTTGTCAGCAGGAATTTTATCGCCAATTTCGCTCAGTTGTTTTTCTGTTTGGAAAATCAAGCTGTCTGCATGGTTCAGTTTGTCGATTTTTTCTTTTTCTTTAGCATCGCTATCAGCATTAGCTGCAGCTTCATCTTTCATGCGTTTGATTTCTGCGTCGCTCAAGCCGGAAGATGCTTCGATACGAATGCGTTGTTCTTTTCCTGTTGCTTTGTCTTTTGCAGTAACGTGTAAAATACCGTTGGCATCAATATCAAAAGTAACTTCAATTTGTGGTTCACCACGACGTGAAGGCATGATTCCATCCAAGTGGAAACGGCCCAACGATTTGTTATGAACAGCTGTTGGGCGCTCTCCTTGCAATACGTGAATTTCTACCGAAGGTTGATTGTCAACTGCAGTTGTAAATGTTTCCGATTTTTTAGTTGGGATGGTTGTGTTCGACTCAATCAGTTTGGTCATTACACCACCCATTGTTTCGATACCCAATGAAAGTGGAGTTACGTCAAGCAACAACACGTCTTTTACATCACCTGAAAGTACACCGCCTTGGATAGCAGCACCTACTGCAACAACTTCGTCTGGATTTACGCCTTTAGAAGGAGCTTTTCCAAAGAATTTCTCAACAGCATTTTGAATTACTGGGATACGGGTTGATCCACCTACAAGAATTACTTCGTCGATATCGCTGATTGTCAAACCTGCATTTTTCAACGCGGTGCGACATGGTTCGATAGTACGTTGTACCAAATCATCGATCAATTGTTCGAATTTTGCACGTGTCAATGTACGAACTAAGTGACGTGGAACGCCATCAACAGGCATAATATATGGCAAATTGATTTCAGAAGAAGTGGTGTTCGACAATTCGATTTTAGCTTTTTCAGCAGCTTCTTTCAAACGTTGCAACGCCATTGGGTCTTTGCTTAAATCGATACCGCTGTTTTCGTTTTTGAATTCCTGAACCAACCAGTCTATAATACGGTGGTCAAAGTCATCACCACCAAGGTGAGTGTCACCATCGGTCGATTTTACTTCGAATACACCGTCGCCAAGTTCCAGTACCGAAACGTCATGAGTACCACCACCGCAGTCGAAAACTACTATTTTCATGTCGTGGTTTGTTTTGTCCAAACCGTAAGCCAAAGCTGCAGCTGTAGGTTCGTTGATAATACGGCGAACATTCAGACCAGCAATTTCGCCGGCTTCTTTAGTTGCCTGACGTTGCGAGTCGTTAAAGTAAGCAGGCACAGTGATAACGGCGTCAGTTACTTCTTGTCCAAGGTATTCTTCAGCCGTTTTTTTCATTTTCTGAAGAATGATAGCCGAAATTTCCTGTGGAGTATACATACGTCCATCAATGTCAACGCGTGGAGTGTTGTTGTCGCCTTTTACCACTTTAAATGGTACGCGGCCAATTTCTTTTGCTAAACGGTCGTAGCTCTCACCCATGAAACGTTTGATAGAGAATACAGTTTTTGTAGGGTTGGTAATGGCCTGACGTTTTGCAGGATCACCCACTTTACGCTCGCCACCGTCTACGAAACCAATAACCGAAGGTGTGGTACGTTTACCTTCGCTATTAGTGATAACGATTGGTTCGTTACCTTCCATTACAGAAACACACGAGTTTGTGGTTCCTAAGTCAATTCCAATAATTTTTCCCATGATCTTGTTTGAATTTATTTTAATACGTTTGAGTTTTCGTGTTTATGAGTACGACTGACATTTTACAAAGCCTGTGCCAACGGTTTTTTTATTGATTTGAGTTGGATTTTGTCAGAAAAAGTCAGAAAAAGTATTTTTGATCCGACAAATTGACTGACAAAAGGGCAGAAGTTGGCAGAAAGATAGGGGTAAGAGGCAAGTAATTTTGTACCTTTTGAGATTAAGTAAAGGTCAAAATATAATGTCGTATTTTGTCCCGAAGTTATTTAAAACAAACGACAGTCGTTCTTTGAGATTCTGAAAACAGAGATAAGCATCAAGAGGTATCCAATTATACTTGATTCTACG
>Ga0208789_1000229_pt1 | contig 67483 bp, 57 predicted proteins | sample Methanotroph_Enr_FD_187368 | JGI IMG/M metagenome (GOLD analysis project Ga0208789, IMG submission 187368) | Enriched soil microbial communities from Old Woman Creek wetland in Ohio, USA - Methanotroph_Enrichment_5 (SPAdes) (version 2) | ecosystem: Environmental > Terrestrial > Soil > Wetlands... | reverse complement strand
GAATAAATTTTTATCAACAAAAACGAAAAAAGCTTACTTTTGCAGCCTCAAATCTCTCGGTAGCTCAGCTGGTAGAGCAATTGACTCTTAATCAATGGGTCACAGGTTCGAATCCTGTCCGGGAGACCATTAAATCAGGCAGTTAGCAATTATTGTTAACTGCTTTTTTTATAATTCAACATACAAACCAACATACTTTGGTAAGTATATGACAATAACTGGATACAATTTTGGATAACCTATCTTCGCGCGAAATTTAAATTCTATGGCTGATTCGACTTTATGGAAAGATATTTCAGATATTTCGCAAATAATTGATAATGGGAAATATTTCCTATATCGCCACCGGCGAATTGAAAAGTCAAGTGACATCATTAATTTTAAAGATCAGAACTCACCAGATGATACAGAATTTGTATCTGATCCAACACCTATTGCAACTGGGTTTTCTGCCTTCTTATTTATAGGCTTACCAAATGAAAAAAGCTATTATCAATTTCATGACCTATATGATACAGCTCGCGATATTGATTTTCTAGATCAATATTTTGCTTTTCGCCATGATAGTCACTACAATAAATATTACTACAATACCCTTTCTGTCCAAAATCCGGAAATATTTCTGTCAGAGTTTCTTTTATGTCACTTTAAGGAAGAAAAAGAAAATTATCTCAAATCCGAAAGATTTTTTAATGAAATACTTAATGATAAAGACAAGCAGATTAAAGGAAAACTAAATGCATATACATTAAATTACCTGCAATTTCTTCAGAAAAAAATAGATCCTTTACTAGGAGAAGCAGGATTAATATCTGAAATTTCATTAATTACATCCATTAATTCAGAGAATAACTTTAGCAATACTCCTGCAAAGAATCCTGAATTATCAAAAAATATTGTGGATGATTTTAAAACAAGAGATAAACGCGAAACTGTCCCACTTGAAATAAAAGATATTTGGATAGGTACACCAGAGCAATATAAATCTGTAATGGAAATCTTATCTTCGATTAGTATAACTATCTCGGAAACAGCTTTTATTAAGCAAGTCAATGGCAAATTGTATTGGCAAAATCCGGCAAAGTACCGCCGTGATAAATATTTGAGCGGATTTCTATATACATGCCTTGTGAATGGATTAATTTTAAATAAGACGGCTATTGCTTTTTCACATATTTTATCAAACACTTTTAATATTAATTGTAAGCCAGATGCTTTTAAATCAATAAGTGCAAATCCACCTGATAACAAGTACTTGAAACCATTTAAATCATTCCCTGATAATTCATAAACCACCAAAATCACCAAAATCACTATTTTATGTTCTAACGAAATAGGTGATAAGTATCGATAAATATCAATATATTTTTGCCGGCTAAATCTAAAACTTTTAGCCTATGAATTTTAATCCTTTTGAGGAAATCAACGACAGACTCTCGCGGATAGAGCAAGAATTAGTCCGCCAACGTAGCAACACAGCCTCCTCAGAGAAGCTGAATTCCGAATCCCCTTTCCTTACTGTGCATGAAGCAGCCGAGTTCCTCAACTTGGCTGTTCAAACAGTTTACGGTCTTGTGCATCGCAAACTAATTCCAGTAATGAAACGCAATAAACGATTGTATTTCAGTAGGATAACTCTCAAGATATGGGTAGAATCCGGTCGTCTAAAAACCCGCGATGAAATCGCAGCTGAATCTCGCCCTATACTTATCAGGAAAGGTGTACACCAATGAGAAAAAGCAGAAAAACTTGGCACAATAGTAGAATCCGTACAACCTCATCATTCATAAATCCAGAGGACCCTGATCTATTTTCGTTTGATCAAGGTAATTTCTATCAATCCAATCACTCAAAAGAAGAATTCCTGAAACAAAATCCAACTAAAAATATGGACGTATCCGTTAAACTTATTTCAACATTGTTAAAAACTAAAAACACATCTATGAACTCAATTAACACTTTTACAAACACTTACAGCATATTAGAGGTAGCAAAAATGCTAAATTTTCCGTACGGTCGCACTACACTTTATCGGCTTCTTCGCGAAAAAGAAATCATTAATCTTCAAAATATCCCCTATCCTGAATACCGAAATTTGGGCTATTTCAAACTCCATGAAAAATTTCGTCAAGGCAATGCAATCCAATCCGACACTGTCTTACTTGTTACTAACTCAGGTTTGGATTTCATAAAGAGACTTTTAGATTCAGATTTAAATCCTAATGTGATACTAAATCCTGAATCGTTATGAAAAATGTTTCTATGTTTTCAAGGCCCAATAAATTTAGCGGGAACTATTCTATGCCTGTCATAATAAAGTTTATAGAAGAAGGAAAATTTAAACTACAGATAAACGATTTTCGCAGGTTAATAGCTGCCGACAAGCTCACAAAAGCAAACGAACTTAAGAAATTCATTCCTGTCTTTGCTGTTACCGGAACATTTGATAAGTGGAAAAAAGTAAAATCATTACTGGAATATAGTGGTTATATTATCCTTTATATTGATGATTTGCCTAAAGATAAGTTAGAATATATTTTTCAAAAGGCTTCTGACTTAGCAACCACCTATTGCTGCTTCCGCAGTCTTTGTGGAAAAGGCCTTAGAATTATTGTTATGATTAACTCTGGTGTTGAGAATCATGAGTCATCTTTTACGAAGGTTGCTGATTATTACGAAGATTTTCTACAAGTTCCAATCGGTCGTTTGGGTAAAGATATATCAAAACTTTGCTCAATCTCATTTGACCCAACTTTGTACAAAAACCTTGATAGCATTCCTTTTCAAGTAAAGGATGAATTGTCTGCTTCATCTTCACTAATGGCAACTGAGAACGTGAAGCCTGAATTTGAAAAGATCGTTAGTGATGTTTACAACTTAAACCTTGCAAAGTATGACACCTTTTCACAATCGATACAGGATGATATAAAAGAAGAGGAAGGTTCGTTAGATTTCAATACTAAATTACTCAATTCACCTTGTATTCCGCAAGAACTTTATTCAAAATTACCACTTCTATTGCAAAGAAGCTGTCATCCATTTGAACAAGCTCGAGAGAAAGATTTGTTTTTAACCGGAGCTTTGACAGTGTTGAGCGGTTGTATGAGTACAGTTTGCGGTAGCTATGACCAAAGGACAGTATACTCAAACATATATTCATTCATAATAGCACCTGCAGCGAGTGGGAAGGGTGCATTATCCTTGGCAAAAGAATTGGCCATGTCATATCATCGCAGTATTTTACTTGAAAGTAAAGAGAAGAATAGAATTTATGAATTGGAATTGGAACAGCTTAAATCTTCGAAGCGAAGTAAAAAGAAAGATGATTCTGTGCCTGATGCTGATCCTCCAGTAAAACCCAAGTTTAGAATCCTCTATATTCCTGCCAACAGTAGTTCCGCAGCTGTTATAAGCCACCTGGAACAGTCTGATGGAATAGGAATTATCTGTGAAACAGAAGCAGATACAATGGCGAATACCCTTAAAGCAGATTTTGGTGGTTATTCTGATATGCTTCGCAAAGCATTCCACCATGAAAGTATAACATATTCCCGTAAAACTAATTCTGAGTTTGTTGAAGTAGACAAGCCACGAATCTCGATAGCACTAAGTGGAACACCATCACAAGTACGAGGTTTAATCGGATCCGCTTCAGATGGCCTTTTCAGCCGATTTATTTTCTATACTTTTCGACTGAAACCGGTTTGGAGAAATGTAGCACCATCAGGCAAAGTAAATCTTACCGAATATTTTAATGGTCTATCCGAAGAAGTGAAGAACATGGTCGACTTCCTTCTGTTATATCCAACCACATTTCATTTATCTACTGAGCAATGGCAATTCCTTAATAGCAAATTTGACCTTTGGTTGCGTGAAGTAAGCGTATTTATATGCGAGGATGCAAGCAGCACTGTAAAGAGATTGGCATTAATTGTATTCAGATTATCAATGATCATTTCTGCGATTCGAAAATTTGAAAATGGTCTAATTGACAAAGATATTGTTTGTACTGATGATGATTTCCATACTGCATTTTCAATTGCAGAAGTTTATAAGGAACATGCACTGCTTATGTTCATGGCTCTTCCTAAATCCTCAGAAATCAAACTCGAACTTAACAAGCAAAAATTTTTCGATGCACTACCCATTGAAGAATTTACCCGAGCTGAAGCAGTATCAATAGGTGCAGCCATAGGAATTAAAGAAAGAACGATTGGAAAATACCTCAGTAACCTATTAGGAAGTTTCCTCGATCAACCGCTCAAATATGGTCCATATTTGAAAAGGGCATAGATGCAAAACTTGCAAAACTTGCAAACCTGAAATTGAATTCAAGATTTGTAATTTGGCACGTTTTGCATGTTTTGCACCTATTGCAAAAAACATAATCTTAAAATGAAAAACATAATTTGATAGCACATTTTAAACTAATCTTAAACCACTACATATGAAGCCTATCCTACTAAATGCATTTCTGGATGACGATAATGATAAAAACATTTTGACTAAAATTTTTGGCAAAGTTATACCACCTATCTACACTTGGACTAACAAAGAAAAGATAATTGAGATAATAGAAATACTTTCCGGAAGTAATCTGCCCCATTGCATTTTTCCACCCGATGGAGGCTTCATATATTTGAAAGAAGTTGAACTGACAAATGAAGGTTGGATTGATTTTCTCTCCCCAGTTTGCCATTATCGTTTTGGAGTCGAATCTCTTACCTTTATTTCCTTAGAAAGTAGGGATAGTTATTATTTCTTCATGGAGACGATTGAATCAGACCCAACAGGTTTATACGCAATCAATCCAAAAGATCCCTTTTCCGAAACAGTCGCAGAGGTTGAGCCTGCAATCTATGTCCATCGCGATATTTACGATAATTTCGATTTCTATAAAGATCATTTTGCAGAGAAGCCGCTCCTAATTAAGCGTTATTTAAAAGGTCCCGTTTTGATTCTGAATAATAATAATCCTTATCGACAATCCCCGTTTAGTAGCGATGGATTGCATACTCGTATAAGTCTTGAGCAACTCACTGATATAATGGAAGGCTTTGATCGTCCATTTGAAAAAGCAATACTTTAATCTACTTGTCTGAAGTATAATAATTACTCATCTCACCTCTTAAATTCGGATCCCATCAAAAATGGATCCTGAACAACAATTATCCTGAGTCCGTAAACTCAGGATAATTTTTTTACTATCCGGTTCCTGACTGTCATTGCACCCCTTTTTTAAATACATTTGCTCTTATCTTATATATAGTAGTATTTTAAATGCAAATCAACACAGACATAAACATCCTTGGTGGTTTACCAGACTTCAATCTGATAAAACACTATTTATTTAGTGACAAAACAGGTTTGGCTCTTAAAGCGGATCATTATACATTTACTGCAATAAAATCAGACGAAGCTGTCAGAAGATTTGAAAGAGCTATTATTCGTACTTTAGTAACATTTAAAAACATCGAGCAAGCTTCTCTAATAAAATCCATGATTTTATCTGAATCAATATCACAGGACAGCCTGTATCTTCTCTTTTGGAATGCCAGCGTAAACAATGAGCTTTTGCATTATTTAAATTCTCAGGTTTATTTTCCTTCATTCTACTCCGGCAGATTGGTTATCAGGAAGGAAGAGGTCGGCGCATGTATAAAAGATTTAAGGGAAAAAGAAGAACAATTGAAGGAGTGGACCATAGTTACAATTGAAACTGTTGCAAGTAAATATTTAACGCTTCTTAAAAAATTTAACTTGTTGGAAGGCTCTAACACGAAAAAAATACTGCATCCATACCTGAGTGACAAAATGTTTGTATTATTCATTTACTGGCTTACAGCGACTGAAACTAGTTCCAATCTTCTTGAAAGTGAATGGCTTAAATATTGTTTTTGCGAACAGCCAATATTCATTGAAAGAGTAATGCAAAAAAAGTTTGCTAAATTCTTTCAGTTGACTTTCACCGGTGACAAATTAAAAATAGAACCTACTATTCCTTATCAATATATTTACGATGGCGTTAAATAATCCAGCTGACATAATTCACAAAGCTAAACTCCTTGTCGAATCCGACAGCCGTTCAGAAATCCGGCTCAATGCTAATGGTGGCAACTCTATTTTGATAGTTTGTGATCCAATGTCTGAGAATGAATACATAAATAAATTGATGGAACTCTTACCGGATCAGAGTTATACTATTATCGATCTTAATAAGTGTTTAATCGATTTTGTAAAAGAGCACAAAGTTGAATTGATAGAATTGTTCAGCCTGCTTCAATCCTCTATACCTGAGATTTTTAAAGCACCTGCCGGGGAAGAGTCAAAGGACTTGTTCAAGGAGATAATTACTCAAATCCAGGCAGCATTTGATAAAGGGAAAGTGCCGGTATTAATCAATTCAGGTGCGCTCTATGGTACGGGTATCGACAATATTCATATTATGGAGAATGAGCTGGTAATGAAATCTTCATTCCCTGTGCTTATATTATACCCTGCTACCAAAGAAGGTGATCAACTGATGTTTCTTGGTAAGCGCCCGGCTTCCAAATATCGTTGCATGATTGTTCAATAATTTGAAACGAAATAATATGCTGGTAAAAGAAATTTTAACCCTCGACCTCACTGAAGACATCAAGAATGTAATCGACCTGGAGGATTTCTCAGAAGCTGCAATACAGTCTGAGATTGAAAACTATATCATTACACAAGGCTTGGCAAGAGAATATGCCAATTTTGTATCCATTTTTACTTCAAATATAAAGGAAACCGGTGTTTGGCTTTCTGGTTTTTATGGATCAGGAAAATCCTATTTCGGTAAGTTATTAGGGTACATGATTAGCAACAGGGTGATAAATGGAACTCCTGCCAGGGATAGGATATTGCAAAGGTTTACCGGCGTTGATGATGAAGCATTGGTAAAGAATGCCATATCAAGACTGGACACTGTTAATGCCCGTGTCGTTTTTTTGGATATTGCCAAACAAGATACTTCAAAGGGCTTTTCCTATACTCTTTTCCGTAATTTTCTAAAATCGCTTGAATTACCGGAGAACGAACATGGATTTCTGCTTTTCTCTTTGATGTGTGATAACGGATATAGTAATGTAACACATTTCGTTCATGATAAAATTGGCAAATCTTGGTCGGATTTCAAAAATAACAGGACGCTTTACATTGGTAAGATAAAAGAAATATTCTTAGGTGCAGGTAATGTTGAAACTGATTATTTTAATATTCTTACAACCATCCGCAGGGAAATTGATGAGTTCAGTGCTGCCAAATTTAAAGATGAATTAGTCAACTACTTCAAGGTGGAAAGGGATGAAATATTGGTCTTCCTTTTTGATGAAGCAAGCGAGGCTATCAATAAGAAAAAATTTACGCTCCTTGACCTGGAAGGTTTAAGCGAGGCTTTATCCGCAATAGATACGAAAGTTTGGACAATAGCTATTGCTCAGGAAAAATTGGATGACGTTATCAATAATGCCAATGTTAGCATTGCTGAGCTTACAAAAGTTACCGCTCGTTTCAAAACAAAGGTCCATTTGGAATCTACTGAAGTTGATGTCATCATTCACAGCCGCTTATTGAAAAAAACAGATGCTGCTGTCGAAATGCTTAAAAAGCATTTTCAGGATAATTCCGGAAAAATTGCTGATCACAGCGGATTGACCGGTGCCGGTAAAACTGAAGATGTCAATTCTTTTGTTACCTATTATCCATTTTATCAGAACCAGTTTGGTTTGATGCAGAATTTCCTTTTTGGCAGGCAGGGATATGCTTCTACCAAAGTTGCCGAAAGAGGCATGATCATTACTACTTATGATATCCTAAAGCGTGAAGTTCAAAAAGAAAAACTGACCAATATTACCACCGGCTGGCAAATCGCGAAGGAGGCGCAACCACAGCCGCCTGTTCGCCTGGTAAACAGGTACGATAATGCTCAGCAGATATTATTGCAGGAAAAAAGTCCTATACCTGGCCGTCATCTGTTGGAAACAATTCATTTTCTAACTGAAGCGGAAATAACGCCAGCCTCAGTAAATAATATCATTAAAGCATTTATCAAAACTCCGGAAGAGTTTCATGCCATTCAGCCTGAAATTTCAAAAGCTCTTGATGTTTTGGTTGAATCCAAAATACTATTGCTGTCAAATGGGACTTACCGGATCACATCCGACATCGAGCAAAGGCTACTGGACGAAATGAGACAATTCCCTGTTCAGGTATTCAAGAAAAAACAACAGGTAATATCTTCATTCAAAAATGCGGCTTTCATCAAAGCCCTTGCCCGTATTAACGATAGCAATACTTCGTATGATTTCTACATCACCTCTGATAATGATGATGAACTCACCAATCCGTCTTTAAAACAATTGAAGTTAAAGGTTAAAAGCCTTTACAACTTCAGCGATGACAGGGCTGCTGATATTGAACAAATCAAACTGCAGTTTCAGAATGATAAAGACGTAATTTGGATAGCCCCCGACAACAGCTTTTTTAAGGACATCGATAAATTGATGGACGATATCGAAAGGATTAAATACCTGGAAGAGAAGTACACAAATCCCAATTCCGATGAAGCAGTTATCGTAAGAGCTTTTCAGGCAGAACGGTCCGTTAAGGAAAATCGTTTAAAGGAGTTGGTGGAACAGTCATTATTCCTTGGGAATGCAATCTATTTATACAACACGGCTCAACTGGATAAAAACAACTGGCAAACTACCCTCAATGGATTACAGCGCCAGGTTATTCAAAATGTATATAGTAAACGCCTTTCTTCTCAGCTTTCCGATGCTTTGGCTGAGCGTATTATTAAAGAAGGGAATAATACCCGCTTGCATACCTATTTTACCAGCCTGGGTGCCGAGTTTCAGTTTTTCGATGCTTCGGGTAATTTTGTAGGTGAAACTTTAAAACCCGCCGAAGAAATCTTATTCAAAATCAGGAATACATTCGTTGACGGTGCTTCAATCGAAAAAGACCTGGAACAACCACCTACAGGTTTTTTATATGGAACCATTATTACCACCTTGGCTGCTTTAATGAGAGGTGGTAAAGTTATGGCTAAGCATAATGGCTCTGAAAGATTTTCGTGGAGAGATGAAGGAACACCAGTTATTTTTACCACAGGTAAAGAGTTTCGTAAAGCTTCATTCAAAGCCATATCCAGGTCTCTTTCAACAACCCAAAAGAACAGCATTGTAACAACCTTGCAGGATCTTGATTTCGAAACCCATGTTGGCCGTAAGGTGGATTGGAATACCAACGACTTTGACCTGGTTAATGCGGTTCGCGATCTGGCAAAACGGTTCTGCGATAAGGTTGACGACATGAAAAAGGCTAACAAAGATTTCGATGCTCTGTTTAGTAACCTCGAAGCGAGTAAAGATCAGTTAGGTACATTTACTGGTGTTATCAGTGAAGCCAATTATATGGATAAAGCTGAAAATTTCCTGACACAAACAGCAATTTATACCACCGCTGTCAGTGATATCGAAAAAGCTGAAAAATTCATTCGTAATAACCTCGCTAAAATCCGCCTCTGGAAATCGTTTGCTGATGGTGTCATGGATGAGTTAAGCAAAGCCGCCAAAGCCGATGCCAATATCAAACAATTAGTTGCTGATTTTAACAGCCTGTGCAAAGGTGAAGTAGTTAAAAACTTTGCACAACTTCAGCAAACTATTCAGAAAATTAAGGATGCGTATTTCCAGCTAATGCAGGTAGCCGCTACTGACATGTCAGCAAAATACTTACAACTACATGCCAATGCACTTGCTTTGGTTCATGAAATTGATGCACTTCCGGCCGGCTTAAATGTAGAGGCTCTTAATAAAACTAATAATATACTGTTGTATGCTGAGCAGCGCACTTCAGCTGAGATGGATATAGATTTTGATATAAAGGACAAGAAAACGAAGTTTACGTACTCCGAAATGCTTTCATTTATTGATTTATATACCAGTAAAAAAACGGAACTTGAAATCATACGATCAAGCCTCATTAAAAAAGTACCTCCGACTCCTCCTCCCGGTGCTCCGCCTCCTCCCAAAATATACACCTCTCAGCTACCAGGTAAGAAACTAAAGATCAGTGCTTTTAAGCTTTGGCTGCAACAGGAGTTACAAAAACTGGCAGCAGCTTCGGATAATGACGATATTGAAATAAATAGCTAAGAATATTTGTAATGAAGTTATCCGACCACGTTGACGAAATCCGCAAAATAATTGACTCAGCCTTTCGCAATAGGTTAGGTCGTATGGGCATTACAGCTTCTTCTGTACAACCCATTGAATCTATTCCTCACGAGTACGAATTAGATCGCAAACGCATTGATTCAATCCATCAGGTCCTGCTTGCCGAAACCGGTAAAGCCACGGATGCGTATGAAAAACTGATTGAAGAGTTTACCTTCACTTTGTTTAATCGCGTTGCCGCTTTAAAGGTAATGGAAGCCCATGGCCTCCATGCCGAAATTGTGACTCGTCGTAGTATGCACGGCGATCGTTCCTTTGCTCATAAAGATTGGCTGGAAAACAATCCTGAAGGCCGTAACGAGGAAATGGAAGGCTTGGTTCACTTTATGGAGCATCAGTTATCTGAATTAGCAGCCGATATTCCTCTTTTTAGCCCTCAGAATCCTTTCCATTTGTTGCCTACAGCCATTGAATTAAATGGTATTTTATTGGCTTTCAATAAAATTGAATCAGACCCTCAGGTAGAAACTGACATCTGGCATAGCGATGACGTTTTGGGATGGCTTTACGAAAGTTATAACAATGAAAAGAAACGCAAACACAAGGAAGACGGAGGTAAGACTGAGTATGATAAAGTGAGCCTCCAAAGCCAGGTCTATACCCCGCGTTGGGTGGTAAAGTTTCTGGTGGATAATAGCCTGGGCAAGTTATACCTCGAAATGTTCCCCGATAGCGAAATAAAAGATCGCTATAAAATTGCCAATGCTCCTAAAAATCAAACAAGATCGCCAAAACCACTTACTGAAATAAAACTGATTGATCCTGCTCCCGGTAGCGGTAATTTCCTCCTGTATGCCTTTGATTTATTCTACGACATGTACAAGGACCAGGTTGATAATTATGGTGCTGATTACAATGAAAAAAATATACCTGAGCTTATTATTGCACATAACTTACATGGTATCGACATAGATGACCGGGCCATTCAATTAACTCAATTAGGTTTATACATTAAAGCAAAACGCAAAAAACGTTCGGTTAAAATCGAACATTTTAATATTGTTAGCTCCGATTTTTTTCTTCCAGAATACAAACAGGTTCAATCTATGTTTGAGGCATCATCCAATCTGGATGTACGTGAAAAGAAAATCATTAGTGAACTTTGGGACGACCTCCTCAATGCCTACAAATTTGGCTCTTTAATCCGCCTCGAAGAAAAGCTGAGTCTACGGTGGTTTGGTACGAAAAAAATGGTTGATCAAAACCAGATTTCATTATATGATAAGTCTGACATTGACGATTTTACGAGTTTTAAAAACCATTTTTTCACACAACTTCAAAAAGTAGTAAACCAAAATACTGTACATCAAGGACTAACATTCCTGAATACAAAAACACAGGATGCTATTACCTTCCTGCAACTACTTACCCAGAAATACGATATTGCAGTTGCCAATCCGCCATATACAGATAGTGCTGATTTTGGTCCCACATTGAAAAAATTTGTGGATACAAATTATCGCACACCATACAAATTTAACACTAATCTCTACGCAGCTTTCATAAAGAGATGTTGCGAGTTAATTAATGAGAACGGATTTGTAGCCTTAATTCACCCACATACCTTCATGTTTATTAAAACTTTTGAAGATGTAAGAAAGTATATCATTGAGCATACACACATTGATATTCTGGTTGACTATGGCTTGGATAGAGTCAATCTCTTTGGCACTGGTATTTTATTGGATGCAACTTGGTATGTATTGAGTAAAAAGCAAAATGTTACTGATGGATTATACTTTAACATATCAGCAAATCAGCAAGAAAGAGCAAAGCAATTCTCTCTTAATGTCGCATATGATGATGTTTTAAATAAAAGACGAAATGAAAGAGTATATTCGCTGTCACAAATAAAGCTCAAAATTATTGAAGGCTGGCCTTTTATTTATTGGATAAGTGATGGCTTTCGGGAGAAGTTTCAGCGTAAATCTATCGGACAAATAGCCGATGTAGCAGAAGGTTGTAAAACCGCAAATAATTTCAAGTATTTGAGATTCTGGTGGGAAAAATCTTCAGAATTTAAATTGAACAAAGATTGGCCATTGTATTCCAAAGGGGGACCTTACAGAAAGTGGCAAGGAAATTTATGGCTAATTATAAATTGGCTTAACGATGGCAAAGAGCTCAAGTCCGATGATCGCGCTGCTGCAAATAATGAGATTTTTTATTTCAAAGAAGGGATAACATTTACAGGGGCTGGATCTAAAGGAACAAGTTTTCGTTATTTGCCTGAAGGAAGCATATTTGACACTGGTTCAAGATCCATTTTTTCTAAGGATGAAATTCCTACAAACTATTTTTTGGGCCTGTTAAACTCAAGTTTATCGCTTTATACAATAGAATGCCTCAACCCAACTGTAAACACAACTGTAGGTGATATTAAAAGAATACCATTTGTAAAACCGCTCCAACTTCAAGAAGATGACATTTCTTCATTGGCAAAAGAAAATGTTGAAATCAAGAAAAATCTCAGTTCATATCAGGTTATTGAAACTAATTATAAAAAAAGTCCATTAGTTGCCTTTTCTGAAACTACTCTTAAATTCCGTCTCTTAGCTTACTTGAACCATGAAAATGAGCAGCTGACAAAAGTGCTACTAAATGAAACTGTTATCAATCAGCTCATATTTAAAGTCTATGAACTCAGTTATGAAGACAGACAACAGGTAGAAAACAAAATGGGCAAACCAATAGGCGAATTGCCAATTATAGATGCTGCCCGTAAAGCATATTTGGAAGCCTCGCCACTTTTACAGTCAATTACAATTAAGCATATTAATAATTTGGCAACAATTGATTTTGACGAGCAAAAAGCCCATTCAATCAAATTAGAGTTTGGTACTTTATACCAAAGTAATAATAATCTTGAAGAGTTTTGTATCCGTAACCAGATTAATCCGATCAATGTTTGGTATTGGTATAAAGAGATAAAAGTTTTGCCTCAAGCCCGAGCTGCGGAAATTACAATGGAATTTCTAGCCAATGCCTTCCGTAATATTTTAATGAAAGATGAAGACGGCATTGTTCCATTGGTTGGCCTGCCCGGTGAACCCAAATTAATGGATCGTTTAGAGGAATATTGTTTTAAAGAAGGTTTCAGCTCAGCGCAGTTTATGCAATTAGATGGCCTGATAGGGCATCCAATCAATGAATATATTGAACATTACTTCTTTAAAAACTTCAGCGATCATCTTAATTTGTTCATGTACTTGCCTAAGACACCATTTATCTGGCATCTTAGTAGTGGCGAACATCAGGGCTTTGAGGCATACATTATAATTTACAAATGGAATAGCGATAGTTTATACAAGCTCAAAAGTAGTTACCTCAGTAAACGTAAAGAGAGCCTGAATTACCGCAAACAACAAGTAGAAGATAACACTAGTGCACAGGCTCAAACCGAGAAAGAAACCATTCGTTTGCAATTGCAGGAGATTGAAATCTTTGAGGCAAAGATCGATGCCCTCATAACCGAAGGCTACGATCCCAAACTGGATGATGGTGTAGCTAAAAACATTGCTCCTTTACAGAAGAAGGGTATGTTAAGGGCTGAAGTACTAAAATCTGTAGGAGCAAATTCTCAATTACAGAAATACTTAAATGCTGATTGGTAAAAACTTAAAATTAATTTTATATGTATAGAGGCTTTGAATTAAATATAAACGATTGGGATATTGCAGCCTATCATTCTCAAGGTATACAGGTTTTTGATTTTTTTAAACCTAAGGTAACTTCTGTGTTAGATTCTTATATAAAAGCGAATAAGGCTCTTGATGGTGCTAAGATGCAAGAAGATTGGTTTCCGGCAGTAAACGCTGATATTTTCATCTCTCATTCAAGTGCTGACAAGGATTTTGCACTTTGTCTGGCAGGTTGGCTTTATAAGCATTTTAATATTACTGCATTCATTGATTCAATGATTTGGGGTTATGCTGATGAATTATTGCTTGATATAGACAATAGGAAATGTAAAAATGATCAGACCGGTTATTATATTTACAAATTAAGAAACCATTCTACAAGCCATATTCATGTTATGCTTGCAACAGCATTGACTAAAATGATTGACAAAACTGAATGTTTCTTTTTTATCAATACCGGAAATTCAATTACTATAGAAGATTCTATAACTGACCCTTATACATATTCACCTTGGATTTATTCAGAATTAGAGATGTCTAGATTGGTCAGGAAAAAAGAACTTTCAGATTATAGAGCTAAAATTTCCAAAATAAGAATGTTTTCTTTAAATGAAATAAGAATGATTTCAGAGAATGTGGAAATTACTCACAAAGTAGATTTAGAACATCTTACTAAATTGAGTAAGGAAGACTTCAAAGTTTGGCTTCAGCTAGATGCAGAAGAAAAACTTCAATATCCTATTGGCCATTTGTATGAATTAAGACCACTTGAAAAGCTAAAAATTGTATTATCATGAGTTGTGAAAATAAATTAAAACATTTGGAATTCATCCAAAATGTTATCACTCGCATGAACACAAATTCGTTCATGATAAAAGGGTGGGCTGTAACATTGGTAGCAGCTTTATTTGCTTTATCCGATAAAACTGGCCAACAACATTTGTATTTAATCGCGTTTATTCCGGTTCCTCTTTTTTGGATACTTGACGGCTTTTTTCTTGCTACTGAAAGAAGCTACAGAGGCCTTTATAAAAAGGTTTCGAAAAAGGAAGAAGATCAAATCGATTTTGATATGGATCTTTATCATGATGTCAACATAGTTCCAATAACTGTAAATGATAAATGGTATAGGAAAATTAAAAAGAAATTTATGAATTACTGTAAAAGGGCTTTTTCCATACTTAAAAGATGGTTACCAGCATTTTTATCCGTCACGTTAATTTTGTTTTATGGAGTATTGTTAGCAGTAATGTTCGTAGTTAAGTCCTGGTTAGATGTCTAAAAACAAATTTGTTGCCTGGATAATTGGCTGAAGTATTAAACTCAAAAGGAGCAAATTATTAACTACAGAAATACTTAAATGCAGATTGGTAAATAGAATAATTATTTTGTAACAAATTTATGCTATATATGTTACAGAAAAAGAACAAATATGTCGCAAATATATACTATTTTTGCGACAAAATAAACATTAATATGTCATGCAAAGTATTGATGATGAAATTATTATAAAATTAAGAAAAGCGGGTAGGGGGTCGCTCTTTTTTGCCGAAGATTTTTTAGCCTTCGGTACTGCAAAAGCTGTAGCAAAAGCACTTGAACGTTTGGCTAAAAAAGGTGCAATTACCCGCGTAGCCAGGGGTATCTATACCCGTCTGGAACAAGATCCGATATTGGGACCGGTAAAGCCGACCACAGAATTTATAGCAGAAGCCATCAGGCGAAGAGATAAAGCTCGTATTATCCCTACAGGTTCTATGGCGCTCAATGCTCTGGGTTTATCTACTCAGGTGCCAATGAACGTGGTTTATCTTACTGATGGGGCTGCCCGCAGGATAACAGTGGGAAGGCGCAAAATCATCTTTAAGAAAACAGCCCCTAAAAACCTGGCTGCCATTGGTAAGATAAGCAGTCTGGCTATTCAGGCTATGAAGGAGATTGGAAAGGACCAGATCACGGAAAAGGAAATCAAGATCATATTGAAACAACTGGTAAAAGAAGAACCCAATCGGCTGGAGCACGATATCCGGCTGGCTCCTGAATGGATAAGAATTATCATGCGACAAGCATTAAAACCTATGGCAAATGATTAAGTGGCTCACTATTCCTGAAAGTACCAAGCGTAATGCCTATAACCAAATAGCGGAAAAAACAGGCATGTCGGCTTTTGGAGCTGAAAAAGACTGGTGGGTGGTGCAAACCATGTCGGCCTTGTTTGAAACCTCCATCAAAGACCATCTGGTTTTTAAAGGGGGCACATCGTTGAGCAAGGCTTGGAAATTGATTGAAAGGTTTTCCGAAGATATTGATTTGGCTATTAGTAGAGAATTTTTTGGGTTCAATGGATTACTGACCCCCAACCAGGGTAAAACACTGCGCAAAACTGCCGGAAAATACATTGATACAACCCTGTTGCAGGAGTTGGAGTACCGTTTTGCAGTAAAAGGATTAATGGAAGCGGGAATAAAATTGGAATTGGAAGTAGGCGGGGACAGCGATCGTGATAGGGTAATCTATTTGCACTACCCTAACGTCATCGATCCACCAGGATATTTACTGCCTCCGATAAAAATAGAAATCGGTTGCCGGTCGCTTATGGAGCCTTGTACAATTCAAACCTTTGCCTCTTTATTGGATGAGATCTACCCGGACAGCGAATTTGCACAGGATCCCGTTTCAATTCCTACGGTAAATCCCGAACGAACATTTTTAGAAAAAGTATTTCTTTTACACGAGGAATTTCAGCGCCCTACAGAAAAAATGCGGGTTGAAAGGCAGAGCCGTCATTTATATGATATTGTAAAACTGGCCAATGCGGGATACATGGATAAAGCAATCCAAAATCCTGAACTGTATCTAACCATTGTTGAACACCGGCAAAAATTCAACAAGGTTGGAGGTGTTGATTACAACCTGCATGCACCAAAAAGTATAAACCCCATACCACCGGATAATATATTAAATGCTTGGAAAGCGGATTATATCACCATGGTTGAGCAAATGATATATGAACAAAAACCATCTTCATTTGAGCAAATACTTGAGGAAATTACCTTGATAAAAAACAAAATAAACGACTTGCCCTGGGAACTCAAATTTGATTTCCCACCTCCCAATTTATAATAGATTATGACAGAACAATGGCTATTACAGGATATAAACAAATTGATGCAACATCGCAACAGGGTTGTAATTCTTGATCCTACTGCAAAGTGTAGTTTTGTTATTCCGATTTTGCAACAAAATAATTTTCAGGTAATTCAGTCTGATAGCTCCATAACCGAAAACTGGCAACAGGTCAAGGAAGAATTGATGTTGCGTTTTGATGCTGAAACTACCCATAAAGATAAACCGGTAGTGTTTTATATCACTCGTCCGTTACAGCAACTCAGCTTCCTTTTCGATTACTGTTTCACGCATGGCTATCTCGATTTAAGCCATCCACAGGATTGGTTAAAGAAGAAAATATTTGCGCAAACCGGTTTACAGGTTAAATTGGATAATCCGATGTTGCTCACTGCCGCTAAATTGGGTCTTGGTAAAGACCTGGCCTGGTGGAAAAAGATCGTTCAGGATCTGGAAGAAGTAATTGACTTGGATTCAGAGCTGCTTCCATTTGTAAACAATCCGGATGAGTATTTCAGTACAAAGGAATCCGATATTCGTAAACTCTTCGAAATAAAAATCCACGAACTGCTTGAACAGCCTTACGTCAGCAAATCTGCTGATACATTGGCTTTGGAAGTTGTCAGGAGAATGTTCGATGGACTTGTTACCAATGAAATCTCTGGCATATTATTACAATTGTATCATAAATGGGCTGATAGTGCAACCTACCGTCCTTCGCTCGAAACCTATATACACGATTACAAAATAAACGGTGTAATAAATCCTTGGAATGTTCACCCGGATCATTGTTTCGCGAAGCTCGATCAGCTTGCATTAAAACAAATAGCCGAAAATTGCAGGGATCTGTCATTTGTGAAAGAAAAATTGCAGAAACTGAAACAAAGGATTTTTCATTCAAAAGCACAAGGCTTTGTTCCTGAGTGGTGGAAGGATGTTTGGGTGCTTATTGAATCTGATGTTCAGCCATTAACATCCTGTAATAATCTGAATGCTTTCATTGATTACTATACTTCTTCATTTTCAAAAGTCGATAGGGCGATACGTAATTTATACATCACATTTCTAAGTGATGAAAGCATTATTCGACCTTTACAGGAACATTACGATAGTTTGAATCATGTATTGCTTTCAACATGGTTTGGTTTTTATTCTGAATATAAATCCGATCAGCAAGGTTATTTACCAAAGCTTATCTCTGAAGCTAAGCCCAAAATAGCCATTATTGTTGGAGATGGAATACGCTACGAAATTGCGGATTATGTAGCAACGAATCTTCAGAAGCATTACAAGGTTGAAAAACAGATTATGTTAGCGGATATGCCTTCAGAAACAGAGCACAACATGAGTGCTTTGTATGTTGGCAATAACGAAGTATTGCCTAAGCACAAAGATCGTGAGGAAAAGTTAAAAGTGATAACTGCTAAGGAAATATCATTCCTTCAATTGGAAAAATTGAATTACGGTATGGATGCGGATTACCTGGTTCTTACATATAAGGATATTGACGATACAGGCGAAAAACTTCAACACGCAGCCTTAAAACTTTTTTCAGAGTTTGAATCGGTACTCATTGAAAAAATTGCATTGTTGCTTAATATGGGTTACAACGAGGTTAACCTGGTAACGGATCATGGTTTTGTACTCACTGGTTTATTGGATGAATCCGACAAAATTGATCCCGTTGCAACAGGTAAAAAAGAAGTACATGAACGCTTTATACGCACAGTCGATAAACAAGCTTCTGATGAATGGCTGAAGTTCGACATACCTTATGTCGAATACAACTATGTATATGCCGCTAAAAACCATCGTCCGTTCAAATCCAAAGGAATGTATGGTTTCTCTCACGGTGGCTTTACACCCCAGGAGATTATAATTCCAAAGTTCAGATTTACCAAACAGAAAGCGGCAACATCATCATTGTTAGTTTCAATTACGAACAAAAAGGATATGGCTGATGTTTCAGGTGAATTTTTTGTTATCAAATTAGAAGCGTCAAAATCAGGCATCGATCTTTTTGCAGCACAACGCAAAGTTCAGATAAGATTATATGCCGGTGGCAATCTATACCAGAGCAGTTCGATACTGAATTTGGATGCAGGAAAAACAGAATCCGTTCAGCTTTCTTTCGATAAAAATACTGAAGTACAGGCAGTATTGCTCGATGCTGAAACACAGGAGCAATTAGATAAAGTAACAATTAAAAAATCGAACCTCCGGGATCTGGGCGGCTTACTCTAACCCCGTCCTTTAGGTCGGGGTATTAGGTCGGGGTAGTCCCGTAAAATCAAAACAATATCTTACAACAATATATGTAGCTTATGATAGTCTTAGATGATTTAGATAAAAAGGCATTAGACCATTTCCGTGGGTTTGTTGTCAAAAAGGATTTGGTAGGCATTATCAAAGGAGGTGCAAATGTACCAGCATTTGTGCTTGAATATTTATTAGCCAATACCTGCAGTACTGAAGATGAAGCAAAGCTTCAGGAAGGGATGGAGAATGTTAAAAAGATTCTCCGCGATCATTATATCAATCCCGAAGAAAGCACTCTGATTCAATCCAAACTAAGGGAAAAGGGTAGGTACAAAATCATTGATAAGATTTCAGTAGAACTCGAAACTACTAAGGACCGGTATTGGGCAAACATCGCTAACAGTAACATCAGAAAAGCGAATATCAGTGATGAGTTGGTAACCAATCACGAAAAACTTATGCTTGGTGGTATTTGGGCTATCATCGATATGGAATATGATCCTATGATAACCATTGGTTCAACTGTTTATCCTTTTGTTGTTCGCGACATCAAACCCATACAGTTATCCAGCTTCGATAACTCAAAAATTACAGATAAAAGAAAAGAATTTACCAATGAGGAATGGAAAACACTTCTGCTTCGCAGCGCCGGCTATGAACCATTTAGTGAAGGTTTGGATGATCGGAAATTAAACCTGCTCTTGTGCCGGTTAATTCCATTGGTCGAAGCCAATTTCAATATGGTCGAATTAGGTCCCCGATCCTCAGGTAAATCATATATCTACAAGGAAATAACACCCTATGCAATTTTGATTTCCGGTGGCCAAGGCTCAGTCCCTCAGTTATTCGTAAATAATACAACTGGCCGGGTTGGTGCTGTTGGTCTCTGGGATGCTATTTGTTTTGACGAAAGTACCGACAAGCTTTTCAAAGATCATGATGCAATTCCAATGATGAAGGATTACATGGAATCAGGTTCTTTCTCCAGGGCAAAAGGCGGTGAAATAACCGGATCAGCATCCGTGATTTTGAACGGTAATATCAACCAGCCAGTTGAAACTGTTTTACAAAATTCACACCTGTTTAGTCCTTTATCCGATGAGGTTAACAGCGACACAGCATTCCTGGATCGTATTAACCTCTTTTTGCCCGGATGGGAAATTACAAAGTTCAGCCCTAAGAATTTTACAAATCATTTCGGATTTAGCACGGATTTCTTTTCTGAAGTATTAAAATCGCAGCGTAAGACAACATATTATGAAGCAATTGATAAATTTTTCACATTAGGCTCCCACCTCAAACAGAGAGATTCTAAGTCGGTACGCCGGATTGTTTCAGGCTTCATTAAGTTACTCCATCCTGATGGCATTTACACGAAAGAAGAAATTCGTGGCTATTTGATTATAGCAATGGAAATGAGAAGGCGGGTTAAGGAACAGTTGAAGCGCATAGGTGGTATGGAGTTTTGGGATACTAACTTTTCCTATATTGATAAAGAAACACAGGAAGAAAATTATGTTGGACTTCCGGAAGAAAGAGGCTCGCATCTGATCGAAAGCAATCCGCTTCCTCCTGGTGTATGCTACACATCCACAAGTGATGGAGATACTACTTCATTGGTAAAAATTGAAATAGTTGTACTAAGGGGTAACGGCAAGATAAATATTACTGGAACTAATAATCAGGAAGTTAAAGAAAACATAAAGAACACTTATAATTACATCCGTGCAAATGAGAAAAGCATCCTCGATGATCAACATTCATTATCGGGCTATGATTTAAATGTTCAGGTCAGTAATCTGATGGGTTCATCCATCAGTGGCGGGATTGGTAGTGCTGTTTATGTTTCTATTATTTCAGCAATCTATAAAAAGAATCTGAAACCAGCTTTAGCTGTACTCGGTAACATTTCCATCGGTGGCGCTGTCGAAAGAGCCCAAAACTTTGCTGATAGAGTAACCTTTCTCTCCGAGAATGGAGCAAAAACAATCCTGGTCCCAATGGACAATTTGACCGAGATAACAACCCTGCCACAAGCCATATTAGGGAAAACCGACACTCCTTTTTATGGTAATAGTCAGATGCTATTGCAGAAAGCTGTATTATCGGAATGATGTCTAAATTCATTTTTATTTCCAGGATTATCGGCATTATTTTCAAAATAAATTCTTCGATGGATATTGCTGCGCAACCGGTATAATTTTATAAAAATAAATCCTGGATTTATATAATGATAAATATCATATATTTGTTCTTCAAATTTGTGATACAATTTATTCAAAGGCAATAAGTTAAGACCAAAAAATCTAATGCTTAGAATCTTGACACAAAATTGGCAATTCTATTATTTAAGATTTTTCGGAGTACTGATCATATTGTTCAATATCATAATGGCTCTTAGCTTCTATAATTATAGTAATCGCTGATGATCAAAATAAAGGAAGATACATTTCAATATTATTTTTATTTTATTCAGGAGCGAATGAAAATCTTCTGGAATAGATATGAATCTGCTATTCCACCTTTTACTGATGATCCTATTTTGAAAACCTACAAGTTTACTAATGTATATAGGGCTAGTGACCGGGTAAGTCAATATTTAATCAAAAATGTCATTTATAGTGATGATAAACAGCTAGATGAGAGGGATATATTATTCCGGATATTGATTTTCAAAATATTCAACAAAATTGAAACCTGGGAATATTTAGAAAAAAAAATTGGTACTATCAAAGTCGATAATTTCAATTTGGATCGCATTAATCAGGTCCTCAAAGAGAGAATTAGCCAAACGCCAATTTTCAGTAATGCTTACATGATGACTGGAACTCACTCAAAATACAATTATTTGAGGTTTAAGCACGAAAAATGGCTACAAATGGTTCTAAATGAAATGATTATAAACAATACGTTTAATAAGGTTATAAAAGCTAAATCTCTTAATGAGGTTTATATTTTATTGAGAGAATGCTCATTCCTGGGAGATTTCCTGGCGTATCAATATGCTATCGATTTTAATTATTCACCAGTTATTAATTTTAGTGAAGATTCTTTTGTTAAAGCAGGCATAGGAGCTATAAGAGGTATTAAAAAATGTTACGAACCTTTAGGAAATAACTCCTTTGAAGAAGCAATAAGATTTACACAGGAAAATTTTGAAAAATACCAAAACCAGTTTGGTTACACTCAATTTAAACCTCTTTTTGGTAGAATTCCTACTCTGATTGATATCCAAAATTGTTTTTGTGAAACAGATAAATACCTGCGGGCAAAAATGCCTGAACTGCAGGTTGATAATGTTAGAATTAAACAAAAATTTAAAGAAAATTATAATCAGTTAAAATTATATTTTCCTCCTAAATGGGGAATTAATTCAAAAATTAAAGAATCATGTTTACAGCAGAATACGAGGGCATTAACTCTTTTTTAGTTGGTGCATCTTCTCTGCTGCTTGAAAAGGGAGTAAGAAGAAACACTAGAGGTTATAGCTGTTGGGAACTTCCCGGCCCGTTTATGTTTAAAATTTCAAACCCTACAGCCAGGATTGTTACAATTCCTCAGCGTAAATGGAATCCCATTCTTCCGTTTGCAGAATCTTTATGGTTAGCGAGTGGTAGAAATGATTTGGAATTTATTGGGCATTACTTGAAAAATATGGTAAACTTTTCAGATGATGGTGTTTATTTGCGAGGAGGATATGGTCCAAGATTAAGGAAATTTAACGGCATATCTAATGATTATAACATTAAAAACTCATCTGAAACTGACTTTACAAAGCTTAAAAATTCTGAAATTGATCAATTTGGATTTGTGTGCCAGAACTTTGAAAGAGATATAAATACAAGGCAAGCTATAATAAATATAGGAGATCCGCCAAAAGACTGTTTTGATGAAAGTGGATGTTTAAAAGAAACTAAAGATTTTCCTTGCACAAGGCTATTACATTTTATTAAGCATCCAACAGAGAATAAACTGAACCTTACAGTTTATATGCGTTCAAATGATTTGCTCTGGGGGGCAAGTGCTGTCAATATTTTCAATTTTACTTTTATGCAGGAGTATTTTGCCAGGATACTAAATCTGGAAATTGGTGACTACTATCATATTGCTAATAATTTTCATTATTATGAGAATTTCAAACCCCAACTGGCAAGTATTTCAAAAGTGAAAAACTTTTATGACGTTGGTTATAACTATGATAAATCATTTAAAAATCTAACTGAGTTTGATGCTTTGGTTTTAAAGCTTAATCAGGAAGAACAGAAACTGAGACAACAAAATAATTTAGAATTAATAGATTTTCATGATGACTTCTTTAATGATTGGTATAAAGCATTTTATTGCTTCAATACGAATAAGGAAGTTCAATTTAAGAATCCTTTATTAACTGGACTATTTAAACCTAATTACAAATGGATGAGCAAAGTATAAAAAAAATTACTGATGAGATAACAGCAATTCTTTTAAAGAAAAATGAAGATTATGGAGGTGCTAGTTTCGATTTGGGACTTAATGGAACAATGGTACATCTATGGGATAAAATAAGGCGATTCCGCCAAATGGTAGAAAATCAAAATTCTAAACCAAATTTTGAAGGAATAGAGGATACACTGAGGGATATTGTTGGGTATGCAATAATCGGATTGCACATTTTTCGGGATGTTGATCAAAAAGATAAGATCCATGGACAAAACTCATAATGTTTTTATCAGCCATCATGGCAAGGATGATGAATATGTTCAACGGCTGAAGCAGAGGCTTAGAGATAGAGGGTATACTATCAGAAATAGTTCGGTAGATAGCACAAAGCATCGGCCCGTTAGACCTAGTGATCCTGTTATTGCTCGTTATCTTAGAAAGGGGATAAGTTGGGCAGGTACTTTTATCTGTTTAATCGGTGAACAAACTCATACTCGTCCATGGGTAAACTATGAAATCAGACAAGCTTATCTCCAGGGAAAACAAATCGTTGGTATTTACAAACATGGCTGCGCAAACTCTGTTGAGTTACCAGAGGCGTATAAGAAGTATGGTGGAGCAACTATAGGATGGAATTCATTAGATAAACTAGGCGATGTTATGTCTGGTCAAAGTATTCCGGTAGAAACCCCCACTAGCATTGATAGACAACCAATTTATAACATAATTAGAGTACATTGTTAAATAAAGAAAGTATGAGTTATTTTTCCTATAAAATTGAGCATGATTTTGGCCTTGCACCTAATCCGTTTGGTGGTTATTGCACTCTTGCAGTTTGTAAATCAAGTATCCGAAGCAACAAGAATCTTAAAGTTGGTGACTGGATTATTGGAACAGGAAGTGTGGCTCTGAAGAACTTGCATAAACTGATTTTTGCAATGCGGGTAGAAGAAAAAATTACTTTTAATGAATATTGGGCAGATTCTCGCTTTGAATATAAAAAACCAATAGTTAACGGTAGTTTGGTGCAAATGTATGGTGATAACTTTTATCATCAGGACAGTGCAACTGATGAATGGATCCAGGAAAATTCAGCACATTCTTTAACTGATGGATCTCCAAATCTAGACCATCTCAATCGTGATACTGGTGGTGAGTTTGTGCTAATTTCCAGAGATTTCTATTATTTTGGAGATAATGCTCCATTAATTCCAGACCAATTTTTAAAAGTTTGCTGTGAGGGAAGAGATATGAAACATGGTTTGATACCTTTAGATATTGCAGATAGATTCATAATCTGGATTCGTGAAAATTATAATTCGGGAATAAATGGCGATCCACTCAGTTGGAAAAAACATCTCGAAAGCTAGGAAAATGAATTCAATCTCAAGAATAGAAAAAATTTTTTCGTATTCCTATTCCTTTTCAGTAGACAGCTCCGTCAGTACTTGCCTTTCAAGATATTTTTGAGTGTGTCTCTGCCGGTCCTGAATTAATATCAGTGTCCAGTCACTGTTCATGACAGTTATCATTCTATGATAAATGTGATCTGATTTCCAACTATTTTCCAAAGATTTCCGTTTTTCCCTAAGAATTGCGCATTAGCCAATTATACCCGTTAGGGTATGAAATGAACACATAAAAGCTTTTTTATACCCGATAGGGTATATTTATCATGTGTTTAACGGAAATTATAAATATTTACATTTATGTATTGTCTATCAGATATCTATAAGTTAAAATCATGTCATCTTCTTGCTGTTTTCCAATTAATAATTTATTCATACTACATTCTTTTAATCATTTCTGGTTATCGAGATAAGCTTTCCTATTTAATATTTTTCACTTGATAGCCCTGAAGCTAATAAGTGATTTTAATTGTCATTTCAATAATTTATTAAACATCTAAAACTTAAAACAATGGAAGTCATAACAATAGAAACCTCAGCCTTTCAACAAATTGTAAACAGTATATCCGAATTAAAGGAAGTACTAACTCGTAAAGGCAACCGTAATCCACTTTCGGAAACATGGCTCGATGTCTCAGAAACTTGTATGGTGTTGAAAGTTTCCAAACGTACTTTACAAAACTATAGGGATAATCGGATACTACCTTACTCTCAGATATCAGCCAAAGTTTATTTTAAGGTAAGGGATATCGAAGAATTTCTGGAGAAACACTATGTTGCAATCCCAACTCAGAGAAGGTAATTCGTTTCAATCTAAGCTAAAGTAGTAAACTAAGAATCCCACCACGCTGTGGTGGATGGCTCCAGGGGTGCAGTTTTTTGTCACGGTAATTGCAGAAAAAAATCAATTACACTGCATGGTGCAAAAAAACTGCACCCCCTTCATTCCCTGATAGTTATCCTTTTTAATACCTATATTAATATAATAAAGTAACCTATGACCCCTCTTGTCCTACCCACATTTTATTTTTGCCAAAAAATAACAGCATATAATCCGCAAATTTGTAACAAGTATGCCTAAATCTTCAACAGGATACATTGGAACTGTATTCAATTTTCTAAACCTTGATAAAAAAGAAGATCTTTCAAAGCTACCAAATAAAGATAGTCTTTTTATTCCTTTTACACAATCATATGTCTCGGATTTCAACCTGATGATCATTGGCAGTCGCCCATCAAGCGGAAGAACCCTGTTTATAAATGAATTACTTATTGCCAATACCTTTTTTAGAAATAAATTTGATTCGTACAGCGTTCAGCAACCTCGTCCTTCATTAGCTTATATTCTCACAGAGAATCCAGGGAACTATTTTAACAAGCTAATTTCAGGAGTCTTAAACATCAATCAGGCAACTCTGAATTGGAACGACCATTTTCGCAGTTCAGATGAACTTCGGTCTAACATTATTGCCTTAGTTACAGAACTTCGCTTCTGTCCACTTTTCTTTGAATTTTTCTTGCCTTCTGGCATAAACGAATTTATATCAGCTATCGAGTCAGATATCAATATCTGTCACCCGGATTTTATTTTTATCGATGGTCTTGAAGCTCTAGCACAACCCGAAAAGCGTGAATATGATCTCCACGGAACTCGAAATATTGAAAGTTGGCTCGATGCTTGCCTGGTATTAAACAGGAAGCAATCAATCCCCTTCGTAATCACCCGCCTGTTAAATCCACAGAATGACAGGTCGTTCGACCTGTTCCAGCCAGTTTTTTCCGATTTTAATTCAAGTTCTATTGATTCATCTTGCGATATAGTAATATCCATAGTTAGGCCAGTTCTTTATGGTATTCACGATGAATCTAATGGCTGCAAGAATGAGAAAACTCTTAAATTTCTTATTCACCGCGACAGAACCGGATCACTATCAGGTATATACCACTGCGAAATTGATTCTGAAATTCCGAGAATAGTTTTCCCGATAAAAAATTGCTAGTAAAATGTATCTTTATCTCTTTTTATTTGCAAATTTGACGAATGCATTGTAACCAAATAAATAATAAATGTTATGGGAACCGAATTTGATCAGTATGAATTTGAGAACTTTCTAACGGAAGAGTTCTTCGACGGAAATGAAAAAGCCGAGATAGCAAGGCTTATCAAATATGAGCTGGCTGCTAATAATGATTTCAAAGATCATTATGAGCAATGGCTTGAAGAGTCAAGTTATGAAAGTTGGAAAGATTTTTATAAACACCTGCAAGATGAAGAAGCTGCAGCTTGGGAGAATATGTATCCTAATGGAAATGAAAATGATGAATAAATATTATTAAAAAAAAAGATAAGTTTAGATGTGTGAAAATCAAACATCCATTGCGCTTTATACCAAATCGCTTGGTGGAATGTTTATAAATGAAGATGTTGATATACCGAAATTTGTCTATCTTACTTAAGTAAACACAAATTAAAAACATAAAAATTATATGGAAAGTTACACTATTAATCAGATATGCAGTGAAATAAATATTTGGGATACCTGGTTGGCATCGTATAAAAAGTTTGTTCCAAAATTCATAGAAGAAGCAAAAAATAAAGAAAAATGGGAACAGTGGGATACTGATGTCTTTTATGAGTTCTTTGAAAAATCAAGTGATCAATGCGTTTCTTCACTTAGGCAAGGGTATTTTACAAAAAAGGAGCAATTGCAAATTAAAAATCATTGGAATGAACTGGCTCCCCTTTTAAAAGAATTGGCAATATGCCAAAATGAACCAAATTGGCAAATCTATAAAAACATTAAGTCTATAATACGGGAAAATACGGACTGCGATAGAAGGGCCGCGACAAATAGATTAGTAGCTTCACTTCAGCCACAATTACTATGCACAATAGTAAATGAGAATTATTTATATAATCTGTTTGCTAAATTAAAAACAGAATTAGGGGATAAAAATATTCCGGAGTACATTGGTGGCGATTGGTTCAGAAACAGCTATAATATTCTACAATATTTTCATGCAAGTTTACCAGACAAGGGTATAATGGAGATTATAACATTTCCATGGCAGGTCAGAGAATATATCAATGAAAAAGACGAAATAAAAAATAAAAAAAATATTGAAATGAAAATGAAAATAGAATTTTTAAAGAATGTGAAAAATATAATTCTCACAGGTGCTCCAGGCACAGGAAAAACTTATTTAGCCAAGGAAATCGCAAAAGCTGTTACCGGTTCAGATGCGGATGAGAATAATCAATACTTTGGGTTTGTCCAATTTCATCCTTCATATGATTATACCGATTTTGTTGAAGGTCTGCGGCCTGAAATGAAAGAAGGACAGAAAGAATTGGGCTTTGTATTGACCGATGGAATTTTTAGAGATTTCTGCAAAACCGCAAAGGACGATCAGGAAAATGATTATGTTTTTGTCATCGACGAAATTAATCGGGGCGAGATTTCCAAAATTTTCGGAGAACTTTTTTTCGCAATTGACCCTGGTTATCGTGGTGAAAAGGGGAAAGTAAAAACGCAATACTCAAATCTTCGTGAAGGAAAGGACCAGTATTTTTATGTGCCTGATAACGTTTATATTATTGGAACAATGAATGATATTGACAGAAGTGTTGAAAGTATGGATTTTGCCATGCGACGCCGATTTGCCTGGATGGAAATATCAGCTGATGAGAGTGCTAAAAATATGAATTTGTCTGATGAATGCAAAAAGAAAATGTCTGATTTGAACAAAGCTATTTCGAACACTGAAGGGCTTAACTCATCATATCATTTGGGAGCTGCCTATTTTTTAAAATTAGAGTTGTATGTTAAAAACAATGAGCCATTTAATGACTTATGGAATAATCACTTAAAAGGCCTATTGCAAGAATATCTGCGTGGGACACTAAATGTAGCTAGTAAAATGAAAGCTTTTGAAGACGTATATGGATTATAAAATAAGGAATGAGAACAACTGACAATAATCGTGGGAAACTCATTTCCGAACTTGGATTTAAACCTGAGAATGAGGAAGATATTTTTTCCATATCGAATAGAACACTCAAGGATTTAGCTGAAGAAGACAACCTTTTAATTTTCCCTCATTCCCTAAATGCTGTACATAAGGATTTAGAAGCCAAAGACTATGTCTTTTCGTTGCATCCGAAATCAAAGGGAGAATATGAATTGAATACAGGGAATGTAATGGGTTTTATTGGTCGAAATAATACGCAATTGACTATTTCCTCCAGATTTTATCCGGCTAATGACGATTTGTTTTTACACTATATGTTGCATAAAGTGTTTGCAATCAATATTTTTGATTTAGAACACTCTAAAGATCATGATCCTATTTGGGATTTTCTGCTTTATTTGTTCCCATTCTACCTCAAACAGGCACTGAATCAGGGCCTTTTTAAGGAGTACCAACGAAGGCAATACAATGATGCAAATATTAAAGGACCAATTGATCTGGCGAGACATATTCGAATTAATTATCCATTTATGGGTAATGTTGCTTATCGTACTCGCGAACATACATATGACAACAGCATAACTCAACTTATTCGACATACGATAGAATTCATTCGACTTCACAAATTTGGAAACGGTATTTTGTTTAACGATTCAGATACACAAATTGCTGTAAATCAAATTATTTATGCAACTCCAACCTATGAAAGAAATAGTCGAACAAGAATTATCAACCAGAATCTCCGTCCTCTTAACCATCCCTACTTTACAGAATACGCTTTATTGCAGAAAATCTGCTTACAAATTCTACGACGTGAAGGACTAACTTATGGGAAAGAGGATAATAAAGTTTACGGATTACTGTTTGATGGAGCTTGGCTTTGGGAAGAATATCTGAATGTTATTTTACAAGGCAAGGAATTTATTCATCCCCAAAACAAAGAAAAAAAGAATCCGCAATATCTTTTCAGAAATAATGGAGGCTTAATTTTTCCTGACTTCTTAAAAGAAACTGCCCCAATTATTGTTGCTGATGCAAAATACAAACACATTGAGGAAACAAAATTTGGTAATCAAGAAGAATATAGTAGAAGTGATTTATACCAGGTGATTACTTATATGTACAGATTTAGGGCTGAAAAGGGCTATTTGTTATTTCCCATAAAGAAGATAGATAATAACGATAAAGATATATTTTTTGAGTCTTATGATTTTCATAAGGATAGTCATGGTGGTAAAATTGTAAAATTGGGCTTGAAAATTCCTCTTGACAACGGTGAGTTTAAAGTATTTACAGATGCCATGAAAATATCTGAACAAAAGTTTCTGGAGGAAATTTAATAGTATAACTTATAAATATTGAAATAATTTTTCAATCAAAAACTATGCTATTAAAATCAAAATATACCCGCGGCACTAATTGTCCAAAGTCATTGTGGTTATATGTTTATAAGAAGGATGAACGCCTTATCCTTATTAGTGAAGCGTCACAATTTGTTTTATCACGAGGCACAAGTGCAGGTGAACTTGCCTGTGAATATTTTCCTAATGGCAAAATGGCTGTATTGGAAGATTATCCCTGTATTGAATCGGCACTCCGCACACAGGAATTTATTAGGCAGGGAGTAGAAACTATATATGAAGCCACTTTTATTTACGATAATACGCTAGTGGCCGTCGATATCCTTCACAAAAATAACGGTAAATGGAGTTTATATGAGGTTAAAAGCACCAACAGTGTGAAACCTGAACATATAAAAGATGTGGCCATTCAGTATTACGTGTTGAAAGGATGTGGCCTGGAGTTGGAAGATGCTTTTTTAATGCACTTCAACCGTGATTATGTGAGACGTGGTAATTTAGAGGTAAATAAGCTGTTTTTACCTGAGAGTGTATTATCACAAATACTGCCTTTGCAGTTAGATATTTCTCCAAACCTACAGGCACTGCAGCAACTGCTTGAAAATGATGAACCGAAAATTGCAATGGGCGCACAATGTACAACTCCTTATCCCTGTGATTTTTCAGCTTATTGCTTAAGCCTTATTCCTGCAATAGAAGAAGAAATTAAAGAGTTAAGTAACATACCCGAAGTAAGGGAAAGTGAAGTAAGGGCATTCGTCAAAATGGTTCAATACCCCTTATGCCACCTCGATTTCGAAACAATTATGCCAGGAATCCCCATGTTTGATGAATCCCGGCCCTATCAGCAAACACCTTTCCAATATTCGTTGCACAGTCAAGAGTTTATGGATGGCGAAATAACACATACTTCTTATCTTGCTGAAAGTAATCCACTTGTTGATCCGCGCAAAGCCTTGATTGAACAAATGGTTAAGGAAACAAAGAACGCTAAAACAATATTTGTTTATTATATTCCCTTTGAACGTACTAGGATTAATGAAATGATCAGGGATTTTCCAGAGTATGCAGTGGAACTAAAATTGATTGTAGATAAATTAGTTGATTTGATTATCCCCTTTAAAAAGCGATTCTACAGAACCGAAACTATGAAAGGCTCATCTTCAATAAAAAAAGTTCTACCAGCTTTAATTCCTGAGTTATCGTATGATGAATTAGAAATTGGTGAAGGTATGTCTGCAAGTAATGCATTTCTTGATTTGTATTATTGCGACGATGTGGATGTAATATCCATGACTAGGCAAAATCTCCTGGAATACTACCATTTAGATACTCTTGCAATGGTGAAAATATTTGAAGTTTTAAAGGGAGTTTAATTTGAACTTATTCCCATATTGTTAACATCTGGATATATAGTGTATTACACACCAATCAAATAAGGGAATTCAACTCTAATTTTAGGCTAAATCTAATCTTCAAACCTGTCTAAGCAGGTTTTAAAAATTCTCTTTTTTTATGTGACACCTTTTGTCGCACCTCTGCTGTATCTTTACCCTCAAATATCAGTAGCAATAGTAATCTTGATATTTAAATTCCCTGAAATTATATACCACAGATTAAAAATTACATTCCATGTCCCAACAAGAAGCTGTCTCCCGATACAATCTTATCATTAAAAAACTCCGAAAACGTCCGGCAACTTTTAATGAGATTTCTGATTTCCTCACCCGCGAATCTGAATTTGAAGGATATAATTTCAATATCTCAAAGCGGACATTTCAACGGGATATCAAGGATATCAGGGCTATTTATAAGATTGATATTGTATATGATTCTACAATCATGGCTTATTGCATTGATTCCGATGACCATCCGGAAGCCACTGAACGGATTCTCGAAGCATTTGATACGTTTAATGCACTTAACATTACCGACCGGCTTTCCGACCATATTCATTTTGAAAAACGCCGTCCACAAGGCACCGAAAACCTCTATGGCTTGCTGCATGCAATCAAGAACCAGTTGCAGATCAAGTTTACCTACCAGAAATATTGGGAAGAAGAATTATCCCAAAGGGATGCTGACCCATACGCACTTAAAGAATTTCAAAATCGCTGGTATGTCCTGGCAAACGACCTCAAAGATAATAAGGTAAAGAGCTTTGCATTGGATAGGTTAACTAATCTTGATATTACTAGAAGGAAATATAACTCCGTAAAACCATTCAATGTAAACGATCATTTCAAATACTGTTTCGGAATTATTAGCCCAAACGGCAAGCAACCACAGGAGATAGTTTTATCCTTTGATCCGCACGAAGGGAAATATATAAAATCCTTGCCCTTGCACGAATCCCAGGTAATACTTGAAGATACTAAAGAAGAAGTATTGATAAAACTAAACCTGGTTGTAACCCATGATTTTCTGATGGAAATACTATCCCATGGAGAATACGTCAAAGTGATTAAACCGGTAAATCTGGTGGATGACATAAAAAATGCATATCTGAAAGCTTTGTCTCAATATTAATTTAAAAGCATCATGGACAGTGAAAAGTTAAATGCTGAAAGAAATGCAGAATTGCGTGCACTGGGTATTTCACGTTATGAGGATGATTATAATAAATCACCAGCTAAAACTACTCATTTTATTGGTTTAGGGGGCTGTGGTTGTAATGTTTTGCAGTTTTTCCATAAGAAAGGTTTGGAAGGCAAATATACAGGGATAACGGAGCTCGGAGAGCGTATCTTATATCCTGGTATAAATTATATCTCATTCACGCCACCCCGTTATGATCCTTTTAACCTGTCAAATCCTAGAGTACTCTTCCCCGATATGAGACAAAAACTTGTTGTGCCGGAAGAAATAAAAGAACTTTTCCGAGAGAACCACAGGTATGTCTTGATTGCAGGGCTGGGAGGTTACACTGGTACAAAAATGGTCGAAGAATTAACTCTCTGGTTGGATGATATTGGAAAAGTCTTCGTGACAATTTGCAGCCTGCCATTTTATTTTGAAGGAAAGATAAGGAACACTATTGCAGAAAAATCATTAATCAAACTCCGACCGATATGTAATTTCAGGTATTTAGACCACATTGCAATTCTGGATCAATGCCTCGTCGATCTTACAGTGCCGGATGCTTTTCTGTTAGGGAACAAGAAGTTCTATGAAACATATAATAGCTTCATACGCTTTGATGAGTTTATGAGAAACGGTTGCCAGGAGAAAGCCTGAATCAACTTTATAAATCCTTAATCACTAAATTATTCACTTTTCATTCTTCACTCTTTAAAAATATGTACCATTCAATAACCACTCCTTTAGTATCCAACAATAGCAAACGCCTGACTGGTCATTCAGATTTCGACGAATGTATTAACGGCTTTAATCCCGGTGAATTGATATTGTTGACAGGTAAAGTAGGTTCTTTATCATTTTTGCTTATGAATAATCTGGCATTAAAACTGGCTGAAGAACGGGATGTCATTATTTTGGAACATGAAATAATAGGGAAATGGTATAGGGAATGAGCCATAAAAAATTATATTTTAGCAGCTACGATTTCAATGAATGCCAATAGAAAAATATATCAATAATTCTATCATGGATTTGGAACAAACACAATAGATATTAAATACCATTAAAAGCACTCGACACCAACTTTTGGCTAATTCTTTAATCAAGTCAGCTATTCGGTATTGCCGACTCAGGGTTGATTGGTATTTCTCGGACCAGGAACAACGTAACGAAATGGATGAAGAGCGAACGATAGCGCACAATGCATTTATAAGCGCATGTGATGTTTTAAGCCGGAATATGAAAGCTGCCGGAGAAGACATTCAATGGAGATTTCAAATTGGTAATGATAGGAAATCCATAGGTGATTTTGCTTGCTTGTTACATGCTGTTATTGGCATCAAAGCAAGGTGATTTTGTGTGATCTAATATAAATAATGTCATACTCTGGTCTGGTGAATATGGCTTTTACAGAATATTTGTTTTTTAAATCGCCTTGGGCGGGATTGTATCGAAAATAAAAGGTATTGAAAGAGCATTATCTATCTGAAACCTGCCTATACATCTGAAATTTGGCAATGTCAACACATTTTCCCGCGTCAGATAAGGAGTAAAGTAAGGCATGATATAATCAACATCATTTATCCCAGGTCTGAAGAATATGGTACTACCCACATTCCCCAGTACCGATTGCTTTATGGTATCATTTAATTGCCCCAATGTCTGGTTAGCCAGGACCAGGCTAAGCCGGTATTTTCTGGCTTCCGACATTGCATGTATTATAGATTGTGAAACAAAATTCTGAAATTCATCAACAAAAAGGGTAAAGTCCTTACGGTTATTTTCCGGGATATTCTCACGCGATAATGCAGCATTTATGATTCTTGAAAGTACAATTGTTCCTAAAATATTTACTCCGATTTTACCGATTCTCCCTTTGGAAAGTGAAACCAGCAAAATTTTATTGTTGTCGATAATCTCCCGAAAATCAATATTGCTTTTTGGGGTAACTACAATAGGTTTGATAAATTCATTAATAAGCAACTGATTTAGTTTACTAACGATATAAGGAGTAAAATTTACAAGGGTATAATCTCCGGAGAGTTTCACCGCCGTTTCTCTCCAGAAATCCACAACTTCACTGTCCTGACATTTACTTAAAAGGTTATTCCTGAATTCTGTGTTCTGAAAAACACTGGTAATATCGCCTATTGAGCCTAAGTTATCAGCATCATCCATTAACAGAAGCAAAGAGTTCTTCATAAATAACTCGAACATTGGACCCATAGTTTGATGGACATCATATTCCTGCCTGAAGAAATTGAACAGATCGTCAATCAGAAAGCTCTTTTCCTGGGGATTCTCTTTGTTGTATTCGAGTAAGTTTATCCTGATTGTATTTTCAGGGCTCCCCGGTTCAAAACGAATAACATCTTTAATCCGGTTTTCCGGCAAGTTTTCAAGTATTTTTTTTTGTAAATCACCATGAGGATCAATCACACAAACTCCTTTGCTGGCCATAATCATGTCCATGACCATTGTATAGAGGACTGTAGTTTTCCCTGTGCCGGTTTGACCAAGCATGTAAAGATGCTGTCTCAAATCTTCAATATTAATTTTTATTGGAATATCTATTCCTCCATTGTTTTTAATTCCAGCAACAACTCCAGTTTTGCTGACATTTTCAGGTAAATAGCCATAGATGGGCCGAAATGATCTGATACCTGGTATTTCCGTCGAAAAAGGGTATGGAAACTTGAAAACATTAATAATGTTACTCAAAGTATACAAATAATTCCAGTTACGTCTTTCAGTTACCTCATCCTCCTTTTTTAAAATATTGCCCTCTCTTATATTAGCACTAACTGCATTAACATGTGTAGCACTTTCGAAGAAAGCTGCTGATATGGCTGATAACAGATTCTTACCAATACTTTTTGATTCCTGCGCTTCAAATACCTCTACATTAAAACACTTTGACGGTGTTTTTAAGTACTCATTAATAATTTGGCTGGCTTTTGCCTTTTCTATATCGGTGAAATTGTACGAATTTATTCTGCTTAACAGTTCTCTCAAATAGTCAGTTTCATGTTTTTCCAGTTGAACAGGAGACATTACTATTTCAACCATGGTCCTGGTCTTCTGATGAAACAACTGCTCACAAAATCTATCTAATTTAATTTCCGGTTTTAAAAATGAAGGAGGAGTTACCATTTTTCCTTCCCGTTCATTTGATACGTTTGAAAACCCAATACTTTTAGTAAAAAGATTGTCGTACTCAGTAAATTCCGGGGTAAACTGAATAAGATTGTCAGTAAAAAAAGGACACAAAATATTTCTTAGATCAATTTCATCTGTTACTGGGGAGAAATAGTAGGTAGTTTTCCCAAAGTCTTTTTTTAGCTGCATTAATGAGTCAAACTCATCACATATTTCTTCAAATTCAAAAGCTGCTTGTTCGTTTGATTGTACATTAAATTCAAATACAAGCAGGGAGTCAATAAATTCACTGCCTGGATTATTAATATACCGTAATCGTATTGTGAGATCAGAATTATAAAAAGTTAAAGTATTTAGGAAATTGTAGTGCCATTCATAGGCCATCTGGCATAAATATTCAGTTTCGGGTTTGTTATCATATGAAGCACATGCCACAGCATTAAGCCTGTATGCAAAATAACCTTTTAAGGGTCTTTCATTTTCTGCATTTAAATAAAATGCGGGCTTTATCTCATTTATACCTGATGATAATCTGGCAAAGTTTGAAGGTTTTTTAAGTAGATTGGATTGCTCAATAGCACTTTCAATCTGTAAAAATAATAGACCTGTATTGATATTGGGTTTCACAAAATACTCATGTGCTCCGATACGTTTACACTCTGAGATAAGCTGCAAATTGTCTGTCTTGGAAGAAAGCATAATTATAGGTATGCACTTATCTATTTCTTTTATCCTTAATATACCTTCAATCCCTTGCATTTTCCCTTCAGCAAAAGATAATCCAATTATTACAGCTTTGATCCTATCAGGAAAATCTCTGAGTTTTTCCAAACCTTCTTCAACACTAGGTGCAGTAGTAACATTAAAATCATGCTGACTCGCAGAATTTTCAATTGCTGGAAGCCAATTTGAAAGTTTATCGTTTATCATCAGTATCTCTCTCATAATCCGGTTACTTTTATTTGAATAGCGTTATTAAGCCTGCACACATTATGCTGAACTTTTTTAAAATTATGCATCAAATACTATTAAGGAATAAATCACTAATCCAAGGACAAGAAAAACAAAAAGTATTACCAATAACATTCTGAAAGTCATACCTATTGTACGAGTCAAATGCTCTACAGTACTTGCAAAATAGAAGTAAACGACTATCAACAGAAGAATGATTAGAATTGCTATGACCATTTAGAAATTGATATTATTTTTTTCTGTTTAATTGTTTCTTCTGCAACCGGGCAATTTGGAAAAGTTGTCAAACTTGATGCTTTAAAACCTCTTTCATTATAGATCAATGACTTGAACGGCAAATCTGCAATCATGTACTTGTTGTTATGATTGTCCAATAAATCACTTGGTGCAATAATTCTATAGTAGTTTGGTTCATCGGTTGGATTTATGCCAATTGCCGAATTTTGGGAGAGCCAACCAATAATCATTTTTTGCATAGACTCTATCTCGCCTGTTTTCATGACGATATTTTCAATGGCATATTTCGCTGCAAGCGGGTTTATATTTGTGTTAAGAGCAAAGGGGTTACAATATTCACATTCTATTGCCTGTCTCCCCGGGTGTTTGAGGAATATATTAAGTATTTCAACGATTTCATCACTTTCTGACAAAATGCAACCACCTTCACCAATATTGAATATTTTCTTCGCTCCAAAACTTAAAATAGTAGCATCAGCATAAAAGCCTGAATAAAGGCCATTATATCTGCTACCAAATGATGATGCTGCATCGTGTATTAGCAACAGATTATGTTTCGTACATATTTCTTTTATTCTGTCCAGTCTGGCAGGATAACCTAAAAAATCTGCAGAGAATACAGCTTTTGAGTTTGGTGTTATCAAAGACTCAATCAAATCTGGGTTAATGGTAAGATTTTTCGGTTCTATATCACAAAACTTAATTTTACAATTCAGCATCTTAAGTCCTGCAAAAGCTCCACTCCAGGTCAAAGGGGTTGTAATTACTTCTGCATTACTTAGACCTAAAGCGTAGAAAACGCCTAAAATTCCAATTGTTGCATTACTAACAGATAAACAGTGCTTTGCACCACAGTATTCTGCTATTTTATACTCAAACTCTCTTACAATGCTAATTTCCGGAACTGGATCCATGGTTCAAAACCTTGATTGAGACTTAAATTCATACAATTTCTTATTTAACTCCAGCTCATTTACAGAGCCGTCATTCAGATTAACAACACCTCCCAGATACCATGGCAATGGGTATTCCGGATTGCCTGCCCAGGGAAAATAGTCGTCAAATGCCGTTAATCGTATCGCACTTAACGATGAATACGCACCGCTAACCGGGTCGCCATTACTGCGAAAAGACAAACAGCTTTCAAGTATCTGATCTTCGCGGAAGTCAAAACCATGCTTTGAAATGGTCTTGTTGATAACATCAAAGATTTGGCGGGGACTTGCTCCTTTTCTGTATATATGTTCACATCCTTGCAATAAATTCTCATTCTGAGGATTAAGCGTTTCTTTGCCTGTAATCCGTTTTTGAATTTTAGGGAATATTGCTGCCATTTCTTTAGGCGTTGATTCAAGTAAAGGAATAGTAACAAAACGGTTAATCATTGCGGGGTCCAGCATCTGGGGTGTATTACTACATCCAACAATACATATTTTCCCTCTCAAATCGTCTCTGGCAGCGAACTTGAAAAGGGTTTTAAGATAATGGCTGCTTACACCGCCATCCATACTAGCATTAGAACGATTTGAGAACGTCTGATCTATTTCATCAATGAAGAGTATAACTGGGGACAAACTTTGTATAAGTTGCAGAGCCAAAGAAAGGCGGGCTTCGGATTGGCCAACCCACATCGACTTTATTTCATCTGATAACTCGACCAAATTAAAGCCACAGGCATTTGCAAATGCTGAAGCAATAGTAGTTTTACCGGTACCCGGAGGGCCTGCCAGTAATATTGCACGAGGTGATGAGGCATGTTGAACGGATAGTTTCCTTGCAAAATCTTCTAGAATCCTTTTTGGCACTTCAAGCCCTGCCAGGTCATCGAACGAGATGTCTGTAGGTAATACGGTGAGTGTTTTTTCACTAATTTGTTCAATCAGCTTTTCTTTCTCCGAAATAATTTCATTTTTTGAAATTGATTTATTTTGAGCTTTAGCTTCACGAAATAATGATGCTAACTGAGAAAGGTTTAACCCTCTGGATAATCGTGCAGCCTCCTGGATGGTTAGTTCAGTTTTTGCGAACTCATCATTACGATCTGAAATAATTTTGAAAAACTGTTCATATTCTTTAATCCCGGGATAACTGTACGTTACCTTATTGAGTACTTTCAACAGTGGGCTGAGGTTGCTTTCCTCGTATGCATATACAACAAGCAGATTTCCTGCTTTCTGAACCGATGGTAGATTTGCAATGTCACTTATAGTTTCAGCTACAATCTGCATCTCCCGGTCTGCCGATTGTGACGAAGTGAGGTGGGGCACATAATCAACAATAATGGCAAATGAAACGGAGTATTTGTTGGTTGCGATTGCTTTAAACCCACGAAAGATCTCAACAACCTCTGTTGGACTAATATCTTTATTGCCAATAAATTTGTTTAGGCCGGTTCTTTGCAGAACATCATCCAGGACCTTTTTATTCTCCTTTATATCGTTATAACGATGGATCGTTAGCCCTGAAGATCGGCTATATCTGAGTATGAATTTCCCTTTCTCATACAATTTCTCAGCAAGATAAAGAGGGCGATAGTAAAGCGCGTTGTTCCCATTCTCAACCTGCAGATCGAATATGTTTCCGGTAATTAATACGGCATGATGCATATTTTCCAATGCATTCAGGGCTGCATCTTTCTTCATTTCCGTTGCTATCTCATTCATGATAATTTCTGTTTATTTTTAGTGTTGCTTAAATGGCTTCCCCCCTGCAAATAGTCCTGCATGTTTTTATTCCTGTTTTCGTTTTCTTTTTTGTTTAATATTTCTCGCAATACTCCCATTGGCTGGTTGTGCCTTATTCTTTTGAATGTGAACGGCACGCCATGCTCCTGAAGATACTTTACAATCTCAGTCATTTTTAAGCTGCATGTATCTGAATCGGTTTGAAATCCTTCCAGATCAAGTGCTAATGAGGGATTCATCTGTTTGTCCAATTTGCAATATGCTGTAAACCTTCTGTTTTGTAGATCAGTAAATACAATATCGGTAAGTGATTCAGTCTTTTTCAGGATTTTTACTTCTCCAGTAAACCCTGATGCTTTAGCTGCTTCATGTACAACATTATTAACAAATTTGAAATTATCCAATGCCAGGTTTTTAGTACCCTGTTTGAGGGCAGTTTCGAAAGCATTTCCTGTCTCAGGCATGTTTTGCATTATACCAGGAACATATGCTTTTAATGGACTGTTCTGCGTAACTATAGCTCCGGAAAGTATATCTTTCCGGGCTTCTGTCATACCTTCTGTCATCTTCAGGAATGAGTTGTGAGTATTCACCATTTTTTGCAACCGGATAGCTTCTTCCATCATCAGAGCGGGGGAAGAAATAACTTGTTTATCAAGCCATTTTAAACGCTCATTACTTTTCTCAATATCACTAATCATTTTCTCGTATTGCTTAACGCAATATTTTCCTGCAAAATAAACAGCCCCTGCGCATGCTGCTCCTATTACTAAGGGTGCGCCTATAAGGGATAAGGATACTGCTCCTGTAGTTACTTCTGACATCTTAGTTGGTATTAAGGGTTAAAATTGTTATGCTGTTAAGTCCTGGTCGGTAGTATCGTTCATGAAATCCTCAACTACTTTGTTTGCATCATTTTGATTCAACACCTTGCTATTGGTCGGTTTTTCCTCAGCATTTGCTGGAGTTGGCTGAGAATTTGTTTGTTCTGTGACTTGTTCAGCGGGTGACGTTGAAGGGCTAGTATCATGAGGTAAATCAATTCCTGAATAATGGGCTATAGCCCTCCTTATATTCCCGTTACCTTCCCGTTCTATAGGCTGTGTCGGATATTCCCTATTATAGGCATCCAGAAAATTCATATACTTGCGGTAGTTATCATTAGTAGCTCTTGCAGCAGAATTTATCCGGCGTCCTGTTGAAGCCAGCAAGAGACCTGTTGCAAATAATATCAAGTACGAGAATGCCCTGTGCAAGATGAATGCACCAACGAGTAGTTCCAATACAGCTATACCGACAACCACATAAGGCATGTAAGTAAGACCATTTTCTTTGCCAATCTCAGCACCTTTAATTGCTGAGTTTACAAGAAAATATTGATATCCCACGTAAACCACAGCGCCAACAAATCCTACAATACTAAGCCATATTTTAGCGTTAGGTGACTTTTCACCTGTATGGGGGTCAGTGTCGATTCCTTCTGACAACCCTTCATAGATCAAATGGCCGAAAATCATCCCAAGTATTGCCATAGAAGCTCCTATTACCATAAGTATTTCGGGGCGAATCACGCCACTGCCCATCGGGTCAACTATACCTGCAATAGCCCCCTGGGCATTGTAAGCTTCGAAAACGCCTAATCCAATGGCTGCCAATAATCCCACGAATGACATTATTGCCCAGGTTGGTGAAATGCGTCCGCCAATATCCTTCATTCTTTCCTCATAATTCGCACTTTGTTTCTTGTGCTTGTTTTCAAGGATTACAAACCTGAAAGCAAAGTCAGCAGAATCTCTGAACATATTATTGACTCTGTAATATGGCATAGTAGCTGTTGTACTCATGGCTTTGGTGATTTATTTGTGAAACATTCCATTTATAGCATCGTCAATTGTGGTATAGACAGAATAATCCGAACCTGGAATCAATTCGGCAAGCTTAACCCTGTCAGAAGGTCTTACCAGAAAAACTTTTACATCACTGGCGAAATGCACCGGCTCCATTGGGTCAATTCCTTGATTGGGGGGTAAGTCATTCTCCATATCACTTATAATGAGTAATTTCTTCACATAGTTACGATACATCGGATTTTCCAGAATTTTCCTGGCCAATTCAAGGGCATTCTTCAGGTCGCTGAAATCGTGCGATTTAGGCACAATAAGCTTATTGGCCACTGATGTAATAAAAGCATCTTTGTGTGTTTCGAATTCAGCTGCCAGTTGTTTATTTTTCCTGGTTCTGTTAGCTTGTTGGTAAGCGTTACCCTTTATCGGTAACTGCTCCAGAACCGGAATATCTCCTGTAATTGGGTCTTGTTTTAAAGAATTGGTCATTATGTGTAAACCATAGAATTTTCCCCCTCCGTTCTGTCCCATACCATAATAAGTCTTCTCAACATGAGTTTCGGTAAGAATAGCATATGTATCTGTGCTTTTAGTGATGTCAGATACCTCAACAACCACCTGTAAAGATTTTGGGGTTGTAGCTTCATTTTTCTTTTCCACAGTTCCACAAGCACTTACCAGAGCAGAAGCAATTAAGATGAGGTGTAAATTTGATTTCATGGTGTTGGTTTTTGTGAAGCAAAGATTAAAAGTTGCCAGTTTTCCCTTGTTTATCCCTCACCTTCTTCTTCTCAAGGAAGGGAAGAAACCCCGCAGCATAACAAATATTCCGAAGCAGACCAGTGCAAGTGTAAGTATAGAATGCAGCAATGCCGATTCACCCTGGGCGCTACCCCCGTATACTTTTAGGAACAAAACCAGGGCTGCAACTGCTGCCCCTAAAATGTAAATGGTTTTATTGCCCAACAGAATAATCAGACCACAGATTATTATGAATACAATAGTAACTGGTGTAAGGTTTCCAATCAGTGCCAGCTTGATGCTGGCAATAATGATGGAAATGATCGAGCAGAAGCGGAGAAAATTATTCATATCTATTTATTGTTTGTTTCCAGATTTCGTTAAGGTATCAGATTGGTTGAGTGCATGCTTCGATATATACAGCTCCAGCAATTTATCCATCAAAGCTGGAGAGAGGCGGGTTTCGTACATTAAAATAAATTCCGGTATTTTACTCTCCGGTATAGAGGCAGTTGATAACACAGCGCAGATATGATCCATAATTATATAGGACTCAATGCCGGTAAAGGAGGTGATTATGTCCAGCTCGTGCAGCCGGGGGAATGAAAATTCAATCAACCATTCTTTAAACCTCTCAAGGAATTTAGCTCTATAAACATCTCCTTCAATATGAACTGCACAGGAAGCTTTGTAAACCATCCCGACCAGGGAGTTGATGAATTGCTTCTCATAATTTTCACGGGTTCGTTCAGAATCAGGCGTACAGATAAAATATGCTTCAGATATCAAGCCGGCATCAGCCCATTGTGACGGACTACCCAGAATCCATTTGATTTGTTCAAGAGAAATAGAGGGATTAAAAATGAAGATTCTTGCCAGCTTCTGGCGAGCTTCAGGGCTGAGCGGGTAATTAGCCGGGAAGGGTATTCCAAAATGTGTGCTTGTCGTTGTTCCCATATACTGGTGGAGTTTCAGGAACAAAATAACAATGGGGCGAGTTTTCCCTTGTGGACTTATTGCCCGATTCACAGGAAAGATTTTGAAAAATCTATTCTGCATAACTCTATTACTGTTGGTTATGCACTAAAGATCAGAAGAATTTAGTTTTTCCTTTTTCTAAGAAATTGAGATTAGATTTTATTCAATACTAACTCTATCTGATATTTTAATTCCGGGAAATTTTTCAATTCAGATTCGACATATTTGTTAATTATTGCATTTCCCAGTTTCTTGAATACCTTAATAAATAATGTATCAGTTGAAAGCATATATATATGAGCGAAGAAAGCTTGTAATTGAGCAATCGTCAGTGTTTCTATATCAAAATTCCTTTTGTACCAGTCAAAATTCAGTCTTAAATTATTCCAAATTAATTTCAGGTAATCGAAAGCAATCAGATTAGTCTTTACCCAATCTTGAAGATTTGGATAATCCTTTACAAAAGAATTCTCGTATTTTTCCCTTGTCTTTTGTTCGATAAACAGAGATTCATGAGGGAGAAAGCTAGAAAAACTCATATGGTAATAGTCATCATTTTTCCCCTCATCGCCCCTTGAGAAACCAAGTGAGTAGAAAAACTCATTATTGATTCCTGAAATTTTCGAGCAAATTTCGATCTTCTCTAAGAAGGTGTCAAAATTGATTCTTTGCATGTCGCTTTCTAAGGAAAACTCGATTGAGATCAATCTATACACCATTATGTTTGTAAATTTCTCAAGAAAGAATTTTTCTGTTGGTTTTGAGAAACTTGTTCCTTTTCCAAGAATTCCTTTGTTCCAGTTTCTAGTTTCCTTAGTTAACTGATTTTTTGTGAATAAATCAAAGAAATCTAATGCCTGATCTTTGTGTTCTTCATATTCTGATTTTCTATCAGTTAATAGCGACATCATCAATTCACTTATACCCGGTGCCCCAAAAATACCATTCTTAGGAATTGGCCATAAAAGTTTCTTGATTTGTTCGTTCTGCTCACATTCCTCATTCATGTTATCGATACTGTCAATAATGCTGTCCTTCAATGCTTCGTAACCGTATTTCTTGGTAAAAACCTGATCGGTATTGGGTTTGCTGGTGTTATTATAAATTGTCTCAACTACTTTGGCTACAATTCCTCTTGGCAAACTTGTAATAATTCGGACAACAGCATAACGGTTTTTTTCAATTATCAGCTTGAACAAATCAAGGCCATTAAAGTTGAGCCAGTTACCATCTTGATCTTTGTACAGTAGGTCTAACAAAAAGATCTGATACTTTTTTGCGTTTGCTGCAATGATTTCTTTGGCATCCCGGATATTAAAACTCTTTTTTCCCTTCTCGGATAGATATTCATTTTTCTCATCCGGATATACACCATTATAGAAGGCTGAGAGAACTTTTAAAAAGTACTCCCTATATGTAGCTTCGTCTTCTACTACTAATATCTTAAATTCCTTTTTCTGCTTTATTTCAGGCGTTTTATCAAAATTATCTTTGGGGAGTTTTAATGTTACATCTGAAATAACATCGCTAATCACTTTCCCGATTTTTTCAAGGTCTGATTTTTTGGTGGCAAGATTGACTTTACTGATAAAATCAAGAATGTTTGTTTCAGCCGGCACCCATGCCTGAAACAAGGAAAGTTCTTCCAGCTCTTTTACCAACTGCGCTTTGTTTATTTCAATGCTTATTTTGTCGTTCAGGATATTAGCATTGAATGAATTCATTTCATGACCCAATTTCTGGATTCGTCCATGATCAGAAATAGCCAGATTTTTTATCAGGTTATAATGAATATTCGAGTAATATTCGAATTTAATATCAGGATTTTCATCTACCAGACAAACATGGGGGAATGCTTCAACAAAGCTCCTGTTTCGCGTATCAACTGACTTGGCAAGAGTCGAACGTTCAAGTACCGAAAGAAATACCAATTGAATGAATTCCGATTTAAAGGTATGGGTGATCAACTCCCTGGCAACACTATAGCCCTCATTTACACCGTCGTTTTCCCACATTAATTCAGGAACAACAAATATATGATCCGCTGCGAATCTTTTAAAATCGAAATTTTTGTATTCCTCCTGTGATTTAATTATCTTAAAATCATCACTTTCTTTAAGAAAGTCATGGTTTTCTTTTCGGGCATCGTTCTTGATTTCAAACAACCATGATTTATGAAGCCTGGAGCAAATAAAGGTTTGCGATTGAACGATTTTATTGGTTATAAGTAAGGTCTTCATTTTAGTTGAATTTGTTTACTGGAAAAGCAAACGATTAACAGGGTTATAACTTATAAATTTAACAGAGTTTCTCCTTATAGTGTTTATTACAGTTCCGAAGAGGTAATACGTTCATATAGTGGTGTATGTGGTACTTGTAACTGGGATAACAGATAATGGACTTTCATCAGGAAAACAAATTTTGTTTAGTACCCTGTGGGTGGTAATCAAACAATAATTATCATTTACCGAAACCTTTAATATCTGTTGTTCTTTGTTAAAGTTGCGAGGAATTTGCCAGTTTTGAGCCTGATCATACTTGTAACCAATAGATCTGATTATATTCGGTACACTTTTAAAATCGTCAGTTACCAGTAATAGATTTTTCTTATCTTCTAATAAGTAAAATGGTATTAACATCTGGAATGTATCATCAGCATGCAGAGCTTTATGTTGTGTTTCTTTTCTCTCCGATAATTCTTTATTTGCTTCATCCTCATGAACATGAAATGAATGAACTTTCTTTACACTGGAAACAATGTGGTAACCTCTTCCTTTGGCAAATTCTTTCATATAAGAGGTTGTTTCTTTAATAGCCTTTACTACATCGGCATAGCCTGTATTAATCCAACCCCTATCCTTGTATTTTAGAATAGAGTCCAGGCTAAATTGTGCTGAATTTTGTAAATCTTTATCCCGTTTCTTTGTGAGCCTAAAGAGTTCATCTAATACATCATCAATAACAATAAAATCTTTTCTTCTCACACTATTCGACAAATTGAGAAGTCTTCGAACAGATTTATGGTTGTTAACTAATTGATGATCTGTACAGCACCAGAAGTTAGTATCTGTTAAAATAATATCAACACCATTCAGCACCTCCGGATAAGATTCTGATTTTTTAATACTTTCAACCTGAAACTGTGCATTAATAATGAATTTTTCAGTACTTGATTTATATTTATTAAGTGCGTCATCCAAATACTCAAGCAATTCGCGGTATGATTCAAGATAGTATTGGTTTTCTTTCAGGTCGTCAAGACCAGGTTTTGTCCATAATCCTACTGCTCCGCATTCTATAATTTTTTTTACCGATTTTGCTTTATTGGATGCAGTAATCATTACCACAGGCAATGAAGGAAATGTTTGATGTATTCTTTTTAACAACCGGATACCTGATAGTTTGTCCAATTCGTCAATATCTCCTGTTTCGTCAGCTAATCGTAAATCAAGTAATAAACAATCAATAAATTTGTGATCGTTTAAAATTTTGCCTTTAACCGTTTCAAAATAATTATTAAAGGATTGTGTAGTATCAAAAACGGTTTTTTCAGGGGCATCGCTTTGGAAATTCTCAAAGTCGCCATTCCCGTATATTACTTTTTTCAGAAAAGCAGCCCACCCAATATTAGCTTTATCATCAATATATAAGATTTTTGGATTTTTTTCTCTTATATCATATTTTAATTTACCAATTAGTTTAAGCGTTTGCTGTTTTGGATTGTCAGTACTCTTTGTATTGATAAGGTAATTTGCAATGTGTAATTGAAAAGAATCAAAACTTTGAAAAAACTCTTTTGAAAAAATTGACCCAAGTTCTTCAGTTTTAAAAAATTTGTTATGCACATTAAACATGAACCAAAGTCCGTAAATATTTGCCAGGTTATGCCGGATCTTCACTAAATCAACTTCTCCCCTGAAATAAGCAGACAAATCATCTGGAGCTTTTTTGTCTTTCAACTTTTCAAAATCAATCTGATTTAAATCCTCGGGCATACGAATAAACGTTACCCCTTCTGAAAAAATGATCAGGTTGCGGATGTCCTGTGCCATCAATTGTTCCCGGCTCAGGAAAGTATACAACACACAGTGTTGGTTATAATGGTTTAATCGTAAATATTTCAGGAGTAGTATACCGGCATTGTCAGCACGGGCTATGTTTTCTGTTTTGTAGTTGACGTAAATCAGAAATAGTTCAGTGTCTGCATAATTTTCAAAAATCTGTTTTGCCAGATTTTCAGGTTTGTCAGCCAAAACTGGGTAGTGCAGATTTAATACATTATCTGATATGGAGAGGATTTTCATACTGTTTTAATTCATAATTCCATATTCATAGCTTGCCTTACTTCATTTAATGTTTGTGTTGCAATTTCTCTTGCCTGCAAAATGCCTGACTTAAGTGTCTGCTTGATATATTCGCGATCTTGTTCTAACTGTTTTCTTCGCAACCGTATAGGTGCAAAACTTTCATTTAATGCGTTAGCTGTAACTTCTTTAAGTTTACCGGAACCTTTATCACCTATTTCATCTGCAATTTGTTCAGGACTGCAATTGCTTGCCAATGCAGCTATGCGCAAGAGATTGGAAACTTCCGGTCTCTTTTCAGGGTTGTAAGTAATATGCCGCTCTGAATCTGTTTTTGCTAATTTAATCAACTTTACGGTTTCTTCCTCAGTAGCTTTAATCATAATCGTGTTGTTCCTGCTTTTGCTCATTTTTTGGCCACCGTCCAGTCCAAAAATAAGTGGAGCTTCGCTTAACAAGCCAAAGGGTTCCCTGAAAAGAGATGTATTATATTTCGAATTGAAACGCCTGGCAATAGTCCGGGTTAATTCAATATGAGGTAATTGGTCTTTACCAACAGGGACAATATCGCTTTTACAAAATAAAATATCGGCTGCCTGATGTACAGGGTAAACATACATTCCGGCATTAATGACTTTTTGCCCTGAAGCTGCAATTTCTTCCTTAATTGTCGGATTTCGGTTTAATTCAGAATTTGAAACTAACGTTAAAAATGGTATGAGCAGTTGGTTAAGCTCCGGCACATGGCTATGGGGAAAGATATATGTTTTGTGATTTTCAGGGTCAAGACCACAAGCCAGATAATCTATTACCAATTCGTATGTATATTCCGAGATTTTGTCAAAAGCATCATGATCGGTCAGCACCTGATAATCTGCAATTACAATATAGGTTTCCACACCAAGGTTTTGAATCCGGATTCTGTTTTGAAGTGAGCCGAAATAGTGACCTATATGTAAATTCCCTGTGGGACGGTCGCCTGTAAGAACCCTGTGTTTATCAGGATTTATTATTAAATCTTTTTCAAGTTCATTGCTTTTTAAAAGTGCTGCTTCAAAAGACGTATAGCTGATTTCCCCATTATTTTCCATAGAATCGTTATTTTGATTGTAACATTTCAAAAATTGCATGAATAATTGCTAATCGGTCTCTGTCAAGATCGTCCGATTTTCCAAGCAAACATTGTTCAGGGAGCAAAAAACCAATGTCAAGATCCCTGTTCATTTCATTGAAAATAAGATTTCTACTTGGATGTGCCTCTCTTAAGTATGCTGAATATACTATGATATTGTTGAAATTAAGTTCTTTAACTTTCCTAAGCACTTCATACCCCGATTCTTTATTCTCTATTTTGTGGTGATCTTTATTTAGAAGGTTTAAATCAATGATGGTTGCAAAATATTCCCGCTTTTGCAGGATAGAATCAATGGATTCTGTATTTGGGAAAACGCAAAAATCAAAGTTGAAATATTTTCCCATGAGTTCATCCTGTTCAAATATATTTTTAAGTTCTTTTATTTCCACCTCATTCTCAATCCAAAGAATGTCCAATCGTTCGCCTTTGTTTTTCTCATTTATAAGGTGTAAAAAAGCTTTGGATAATGCTTTGTCGGCAATCAATGAAATTTGTTTCATGTAGTCATCATAAAAAATGCCGGAAACAAAAGCAGATAAAGGATTCATCATCACGCTTCGGATATATTCAAGTTTTTCGCCTTGCATTTCGGAAAATCTAATTTCGTCAATGCCTGCATGCCGTAATATTGTATCTATTTGTGGTTGATATTTTTCGTAATCCCAAAGCGAATTGGAAAGGATAAAATTATAATCTGGTATAATTCTGTGCGCATCAATGGCAAAGGTCTTAAATACAGCATCGGTAAAAATGTTTAAGAGCTTTGGAGACTTAATGTATTTTGGATTGGCAATGATGTAGCAAACTACGTTGCTGTCGCTTTTAAACAAGGGGATGACCTGATAGCCTCTATTTAATTTATTATCAGAATTGAATTTTTCTATTGAACTTAAAAGACGCACAGCCCCAATCACTGTGCATCCCAACAATTTTCCATAACCATCAACATTTAAAGGCAACACTTTACTTGACAAGTAACATGCAACAGCAGAAGAGCCGGGGCGACTGCCTTCCAATGTCCATTGGCCTAAATAGATTGCTGAAATGTCTTGCGAATTTTCGTTGGTTACATAGGGAGCATAAAAACTTATCAAGTCGCGGGACCGCGAATCTTTAAATAAAACTGCTCCGGCAGGATAGGGGATATAACCCAGTTTGTGTGGATCAATGGTTATTGAGTCAATGTGTTTTAATGCTTCTACTTTTGAATACCAGTTATCATCAAAGGCAAAGTATTTTTTTATGATTTTGGAAACAGTTTCTTTATCAATATTAATTTTCTCATCATCAATGATTTCATTGAGGAAGGTTTTGAAATTAAAGTTAAAATCTGATGGTTTTACATTGCCGTTCATATCAATCATTGTAGCAAAGTAGCCACCATAGGCGCCATCAACATGTATAAAATACGAGTAATTTCTTTGTGCCCGTTGTTTAATTATTTTACCTAAATCGTCAATCGCACCCTCTTCGGTTGTGCCCATTATGTCAATGACTGCCAGGTTAGTATTTTCACTACTGTTGATATGAGCAAATAATTCATCTGTGTTGATTCTGAAATCATTGTCAACAGCGATTTTAATTAAATTATTGCGACCTAAACCAACAATATCCATGGCTTTTTCCCATGAATAATGGCAGGTTCTTGAAATGTAAACTACCGGTTGTTTAAGGGTTTCGCCAAGTTCAATACAATTTTGATGAATGCCTGCAATACCGGATTTCTGAACAGTGAATGGCAAAATATATTCATCATAAAACCGAATTACAGCATCACTTATTTTATTTTCGGATTCATTCTTAAGATGTTTTGAAATTGACAGTAACACCTTATTCATCAAGCCATATATGATGTTTACATTAACCTGCAACAAGCTATTAAAACTATGGTCTTCAACTGATTTACCATCAATGACTAATTCATTGATAAAAGAACATATCTTTTCATTATTAAAAGTTTGATTTGCAGTGATTTTGAGGGAAACCGGAAAATATTTGAGATTTCGCAAAACCCACAATGCTTCTATGTTTGCTGAAGTGCCACCACTGCACAAGTGCCCCCAGGCGCCACTGTCTCTATTTGTCCTTGCAAATCCAGGGAAACCAACCATTTTGCATAATGCATCAATGTATTCAATTTCCATTATTGTTGAAGCCGGTGAGGCAATATTGATGATATTGTTGGGATTGTAGAGCATGGCACTCATAAATCCGGCAACCCCTGACATCATAACATCAGCATTCATGTGTCCGATATGACGGGGATGATAAGTTGGAACACTTTTCTTCAGTTGATTAAGCGTGATTTTTAAATGATTTTGAAATTCGGTTATTGAATTTATATAATCATCAGTAAGTTTATCCTGCTCGTTAATTATCAATTCATCATCCACCTGATAATTCCTTCGTAAAAACCCATTGTCCCTGATAATATCTGATATTATTTTCTCGAAAAAATCGAGATTTTCAGCCTGAGGTCCCAGAAATAAACTTTTTATTTTACTCATAATGAAAAGGAATTAATTCATTGATTATTTGTTCCAACTCTTTGGTATTTAGTGGCAACTGACAGATTCTATAAGTGTTATTATAAGTATTGTAAAGCCATTTATTTTGGGTAGTATTATTGGATGTATTCTGTAGTATATATTTCCGGGTCAGCCAGCCCAGTAGCAAAACTGGATTATTGAGATTTTGATGACGTAAATCTTTCAGAATATTGCATCCGTAACATTCACTCATGTCACCAATTGAATGAATGTCGGTTATAATTATGGAAGTAGGGTGATTGTTGGCAAGGGCAGGGATAGACCTATACAAACAAGACAAGGTAGTGGTTTTAGAATTTAATAGGCCATTGATATATGAGATAAAGTCTTCACTGTCGGAACCTATAATAACCTTCATACAGGAACATTTTAATTATCATTTCTTTCAAATTAAACAAATACCTTGTTTTCCCTAGTTACCCCTGAATGCCATAACAAAGCATCCCGCACATCAGCAAGGGTTGCATCATACTTATCCCTTGTTTTGCCCTTCAGCATATCAATCCATTCCTGTAATGATTTATCTTTATAGATGTCATTTGTTAAATCAAACGTTTCATCGCCTTCCGTTAAAAATTTTGTGTCCGCTGGTTTTTCACCAAGCGAGCTGTGCAGAAACTCCAAAGCTTTATTCAGCTTTTCGTTTAAGCCAAACCACTTAAATAGCTTTTCTTTGGCTGCGTCATATTCTGAGCTTTTAAATTTGGGTGGTTTAGAAGTATCATCCATTGCATCAATTAACCAAGACAACAATTCATATCCATTTTCGGGACGTGTATCGTGCATGCCTTGCTTATATTTCCTAATTTTCTGATTTGAGACCCAACTATCCAAAGTTTTTTTTGGTAAAAACCGTTCAGCATTTCCATGCCACATTATTAAAGTTTTGTCGGGCAAAAATGAAATAAAAGTTCCATTTTTTGCGATATTAGCGTCTTGGTTATTCCTGTCAAAAATTAAAAGTATATCCCATGTATTATCATTACATTCATTACTAAACCCTGTTTGATTGATGAACAATAGTGGTGATGTTTCAGAAAGTCTTCCTATTGCAGAAGTAAATATATTAAGATTAGCTCTCCTACTTGTTGCGTAAAAAATATTTTTATTACTGGTGTAAGAGTCAATTACACATACTATCTTAAAATCTTTCTTTTCCATATGTTTAAATTTAATTGGTTTTACGTGAGCTAAACAAAGCTTCGGAAAAAGCAAATTTATTACGCAAAGTAATCATATATTGCGAGATAACCGAAAAATTTAAATACCTAATGCCTTTAGGAATGTTTTGCGGTGTTCCTCTTCCAGAAGTAATAATAATATTATCGTAATAATTAGTAAGATCAGTTGAAGTGATTTTATTTTTTAATAAAATTGAAATTATAAATTCTTTTATGCTTTCTGCGTTGTCTTTGTTAAACTTACTATCTTTATTTAAAGTTTTGTGTGCATTGATCAACTTTTCAATTATCCCTAAATGTATTACAACGAAAAAATGTTTTTCACTTTGGTGCTTAAAAAGAAAATTTTGAAAGGTTTCAATTATTCTACTATACTCACTTTTACTATCACTTTCTGAAGTAATTGTATGGAAATTTTGGGCATTCAGATTACATTTGGTGATGGTGTCAGGAATAAAAACGTTTGTGTTAGTAAAAACAACATCATAGGGGATACCGCCCTGCTTATGATAACAAATATTGTTAGGTTTACAATCTTTTTTACTTTTGATAGAATGTTTGTTTTTGAAAGTGAAATCCTGCATACGTTCATCTAAAACCAATATAGGAATTGAAGCAGATGCCCATTGTTGAAAGTATTGAATGCTGTCCTTAACAGAAGCACCTATTTTGTAAATATCAGCAAAGAAATGATTTGTTGCCGATGTCATTATTTCAATATAATTATATGTGCTATATGTACCTCCCTGTTTACCAAATGCTTTTTCACAATAATCTTCTGCATGATTTTCAATGATAGCACTTAAACAGTTATCATTACTTTCTTTTACAGGAACAAAATCTTTTAATTCCTTAAATTTATCTGAAGGTTCTTTGTAAAACTTAATTCCTTCATTTATATAATACTTCTTCCAAATTTCTAATTTAAACTTATCGAGTGTATGCTCATCTGTCAAATCTAATTTTTCAGATAAGGTAAGAACCCTTCTCGAAAAACACGCTTTGTTCTCCTCAATTTTTCCTTTTATTTCATTATTTGTATCACTTACCACCACCACCAACTTATGCGGAAATACCTTTTGCTTTTTGTCCCTATAAAAGTCCAGGAATTCTTTTTTACTGTATATCCAGACACCTGCATTTTTGAAATAAGCAAAAAGTTTCTTTTTGTTTTTCTCCTTTTTTTGCTTTTCTGTCAAGTTTAAGTCGTCATCATCGGCAATAATCAATATCTCCTGCGGTTTGCGTACAAAAAAGCGGTAGCCAAGGTATTTCTCCTGCTCGGCATAGGCCTGAAAAATGGCAAGTTCGCCTTCTAATGTAACCGGATTTTTTCCATGTAAATCAGTTATTTGATATTTGTCAGAGTCAATCAGTTCAACATCAATTTTTCGGAGGTAGGCAGCCGAGGCTTCCATTTCAATCAAACCCCAACCTCCATGCCTCAATTGATTATTTTCCAGAATGGATTTATTCAATATATGGTTCTGATCTATTACCAGTTTATTTATTTTCTTTAATTTTATTTTTTTCCTCCCATCTTCTTGAAATTCACAAATTTTCCTTTCTTTGTATTTATCTACTTTAATTACATCATCAACAATATAGTCACCAGGGTCAACCAAGGTATCAGAAGACAAATCGCAGTTATCAAAAATTGAAATGGCGTAAAACTCGTTCCAGTCAAGTTCTTTGGATTCTTCATTATAAAGAGAATCGGTATTGTAAACTTTGTGTATTCCCGCTTCCTCGATTTTAATTTTAAATTCTGTGTTTTGTTCTTGGGGAGTATTGCCATGTTTGGCTGTATTTCGGATGATGTTTTCAAGAATGGTATAGAAAGCATGAGAGCCTAAGATATCATTAGGTATAGAAAGTGGTAAATCTTTAGATGAGTCAATAACATTTACTGTATTGCGGCACCGTTCTGTTGTATGATTAACACAATGTTCATCCTTGTTTAGTGGCGGTTTACAAACAATAATTTCATATTTAAAATCATCAATCCCGCTAATTCTGTCGTTGAGTACCCGGTTATTTATAAATAGTTTAACAATGTCGTTATAAATTCCTTTAATGTTTTCAATTACCGGTGTATTGGTTGTAACATCGGCAAGGTAATCCATGCGGGCTTTGAGGTAGGAAAAAAACCTTTCAAGATAAGTATAGTTAGAAAATGTTTGAAATTCAAATTTGGTTAGAGTTTTATTGATTGAATAAAAACAATCTTCAATGGCTTTACAATCAACTTTCTTGCTACATGCATCTTTAAATTGTTCAATAATTTTATGAAGTTCTTCAATGAGTACCTTATTTTTGAATTCAAATTCTTTGTCTGTCTGACATTGCCATTTGTTTTCAGGTTGCAGAATACCCATGAGTTGATGAATGGTAATTAGCTTGCTCAATACATGGCTGCCTATATTATGGCTCATGTTGCGAGCCATGACTTGAGAGATCGCGGCTTTACTTGCATATGTAATAGCTCTTTCCTTTTCCTCTTTATATATACTTCTACTTATATCAAGAAATGGTATTAATAATCTCTGGTGAGTAGTCGTTTTAATTCTGTTTTTTAAGCGATTATTTAATTTAGTAGCACTTAGAATTGTAATTAGACCAATCTTTTGATCTAATGTCCCAATTCGGAAATAATACAAAATATTACAGTTAGACTTCTCGAAAAGATTGTAAATAAATAAGTTAATAGAAGAATATAAGGAAGGCTCTATTTCAGATTTTTTAACTATATATTCCCCCTTTTCTAGTGCATTTTTAATATATGGCGATTTGACTCCATCTTTTTGAAATGTTTCATATTCAAGTGCTATTGTGAAATAATCTTTTATTTCTGGGAAATAATTTTTTGCAAAGAAAATGGAATCATTAATATCAAATAATGCAATATTTACATAAAAATCATGATCCTTAAATAGATTAAATATTGATTTTTGGATTTCTTGTAAACGATTTTCCATATCTATTTGAGTTTTAATATATAAAATTTATGGCCTTCCTTTCTATCAATTTTTTTATTTATAGAAAAGGAATTAATCAAAAGCCATTTTTCTAATATATTTTCATTATCAAATTTATAATTAAAAAAATCGTATACCTTTTTTTCTCCATTAATAAATTCTTTTATATCCAAATAAGTCAAATTATCTAATTGCCAATATTCATTAAATTCATATATAATTTTAAATTTAGAATTCTCTGGAATAAAATCTAAATCACACAAATAATAGGTAGTTTCATTAGAGATTATTTCTTTGTGAAAATATTTCCAAAAATTAGAATATTCTGTTGATGAGTTGTAATGTTTTTGTTTTTTAATATTATTCTCCAAATAATAGAAATCTCCAATTTCCTCTGATAATATAATAACAGAATTATTTTTCATAACTGATTTAAACAATTCAGTTGTTTCATTATTTTCTCCAATCAAATGAAATGAAAACAGGGAAAATATTATATCATATTTTTCTTTGATATTTATTGAGTTAATATCTTCATTGATTATTCCTAATTCTACTCCAGAATTTACAGGAAATGAATATTTGCTTAATTCTTTTATCATTGCATCCGAATAGTCAATTCCTACTGCATTTAATTTCAAGGAAGGGAAATCGCGTTTTAATGAATTTAAAAAAGGAATTTCAATCCTTCCATATCCAATACCTGCAAATAAGATATGCAGTGTTTCATTAAAATATTTAAAATGAAATTCATCATCTAATTTAGCAATAAGTTTTGATGTAATCACATCTAGATGCCTTTGGGGAATAAATTCAAATATTTTATATGAATCCACCGGATAATCATATAATTGGTAAACTCTTTTATTTTTTTTTATAAACGAGATGCTCATAAACTTGATTATTTACTAAGTTTTCTAAGGTTATTATCTAACTTACTATATTCTACAAGTGCTTGAGGCACATAAGTATTACCATCTTTTAAAATTTGTATTTTACCAATTATTCCATCATAAGCTTTTAAATTGATAATGTATTTTCTTAATTCTTCTGGAGTTGTATGTGAGGATATATTATTAATTGCATTAGAAAAAATTCCAATATTATCAAATGAATAAACGCCATCATATGTAATGGAACTGTGAAATTCTTGTTTATAACGTTGTGAAATATCCTTATAAACATTATTATTCGATTCAATTAAAAAACTTGGAATTACAAATTTAATTTTATCAAAAAGATATTTATTCTTCGTTAAGTCCAATGCTTCTAAAAAGCCAATCCCTCCATAGATATTTGGCTTATTGATGAATTGGTTATTGATTTCCATTAGAATAAAAGGGAAATCAGAACCAAATCCTAATATTATTATAGCATCTGGGTTATTTGACCGAGCCTTAACAATAATATTTTTAAAATCTCTATTCCCAACATTGAAAGGTATATCAAAAACATTCTTAGTGAACTTATTTAACCGTGGAATCAGAAATTGCTTGGTTTCATATTCAGTTACAGCATCTGTAGAACGAACAATCACGACATTTGAGTTAGGATTAGTTTCGCTTTTGAAAATGTCAGCTAATATTTGAGCTTCACTATCTGCATTATAAAAAATTCGAAGAACATTCTTAGTGTTTTCAACCAGAGGAGGATAAAAAGAAAGTGCAAATAATAATCCGTGCTGTGACTCGATTATTGGTTTAATAGCCTGGTTAGCTGCAGTTGGGAAGGCGATAAAGTAATTAATCATATCAACATTAATCATTTTATTTACAATACTAACTGATTCAGACGTACTCCCTTTATTATCTTGAAATATAATCTCAATTTTTTTATTCGCATTTTTATTATAATATTCCTGAGCTAGAACTAATGCATTTTTCTGAGGAACTCCTAAATAAGATAAATCCCCTGTTAAAGGAAGGATAGCCCCTATTTTCATTATATCTTTATCTTTCCCATCATTATTGCATGCAGAAAAAATGAAAAGCGCAATAAGGATCAAACCGAGTAGTTTAATACGTGTTTTCATATTTTTAACTTTTAAGATTCATTATTCGTTTTGCCAATTGATTGATTATTTTGGTATTGTGTTCCACAAAAATAATGGTTTTAGGGTTATCTGAAGTTTTCCCGGAGTGTTGCAATATCAGTTGCAGGAAATCTTCAGATTTCTCAGCATCCAGGCCAGCTGCAAACTCATCAAGCAGCCAAAGATCAGCATCCTGGGAAAGCAACATTGCCATAGATAACTGTTGCCTTTGTCCCCCACTTAGAAGGCCTGCTGTCTTATTCAGCCATTTTCCTATATCCGGGAACAAAGCAATCATTTCGTCAATCTTTTGTTTTTTATCGGTTTTGCTTGTCCCATTTAAAGAAAGCAAAAGGTTTGCTTTGACGGATAGCTTAGAAAAAATAGCATTTTTCTGCATAAAATATGCAATTCCCAGTTTCTTCACTTGTTCGGGCGTTCTGCCATTCAGCAGGTGTCCATTATAAGATATTGTGCCGGTATTTATTATACAAAGCTGGTAAATTGCTCTAAGCAGGGTGCTTTTACCGCAACCATTGGGACCCATAATGGCAATACAATCTCCTTTATTGACCTGCAGGCTAAAATCTTCAACCACCGGTTTACCTCCATATCCGCAGGACAGGTTTTGAATGTCAAGGATAATATTTGAACTAGTGGTTTGCATGATGCGTATTTGTTGTATTCAATAGTTTTCCTTGTTTCATTTCATACACACAATCAGCCAGTTCAAATAGTTTTGATATGTCGTGTTCAATTATCAAAAATGTTGAGCCGCTGTTTTTTAAAGCAGTAAGGATGCTTTTTATTTTTTGTGCAGCCTTTTCGTTAATGCCTGCATAGGGCTCGTCAAGCAACAACAATTTAGTGCCATTCATTAAGAGTGAACCCAGTGAAAGGAGCTTTTTTTCTCCCACACTCAACTCATAAGCCTTTAATCCGGCTTTTTCGGTTAAATGAAATTGTTCGAGAATGTTTATTGCTTTCTCTTTGTCTGCTATTTTGTTCTTTTTAATGGTAGCGTATTTCAGCAGGTAATTGTGCAGATATTTCGCTTCATGATTGTTTCCTGCTGCTAGCAAATTGTCTAAAACAGTTACATCGCCAAAAAAACGGGGAATCTGGAATAACCTTCCCATACCATGTCTTGCCCTGTAAATAACACTTTTATTAGTAATATCTTTACCTTCAAAAAAAACAGAACCATTATCAGGTTTTTCAAAACCGCTTAAAAGATTGAACAAAGTAGTTTTTCCGGCTCCGTTGTCACCATAAATACCAGTAATTGTTCCGGGCATAATGGAAAGATTGACATGATCCACTGCAACGATGCCTTCGTAATGCTTGTATAGGTTCTGTATGTTCAGTATAGCTTCCATCATCCGCGAATTTCAAATTTACCGAACAAACCGTTGGGCTTAAACCGAACAATTAAAATCAGAATCAGTGCATAGATAATCATGCGGGCATTGGCAGCAATGGAATCGGGCATATTGACAAAGCGAAGCACTTCGGGCAACAGCACATAAATCAATGCACCTGAAACAGGACCAATGATATTGCCGGTGCCACCTACCAATATAATAGTCAGCATCAGTATGCTTTCGTCCAGGGTAAAGCTGGTTGGGTCAATATAACTCATATAGGTTGCATATAACGCCCCTGCAACAGTGGCAAAGACCACCGTAATGGAAATGCTCACGAATTTGTAATAGGCAGGACGTTTACCCAAAACGGTAAGCCAGACTTCATCATCCCTAGTACATTCCAGTAATTTGCACAAGGGGGTTTTCGCAAACCAATAAAAGAACACTATTGTTATGGTAGTAAAAAACAATGTAAGAAAGAAAAACTGCAAGGGTGTATTAAAAACCAATCCAGCTAATTCGGGTTTGGGTATTCCTGGTATTCCGAATGGCCCATGTGTGAGACTTTGCCAGTTGTAAACTACTCCAAAGAAAACGATTTGTAACGCTATGGTGGCAAGTGTAAAGTAAAGATTCCTCAACTTGCCAGCCAGCCAGGTGGTAATGGCAGCATTCAGGGCAATGTTTATCAGAATTGCCAGAATCAGGGCTGTGAAAAAGTTCAACCCTTTGTCAACCATTAATAAGGTGGTAAGATACGCGCCTGTACCATAGAAAGCAGCCTGGCATAACGAAAGTAATCCTGTAAAACCTGTTTTCAGATTCAGAGACAAAGCCAGAATGATGTATATCTGCAAAATAACTAATATGTGAATGATATAGTTCATTTCTCGTCAACTCTTACATTAAATTGTAAAATGCCCTCAGTTCGCCATAACAGTACTATAATCAAAATAGTAAAAGTAACTGTGTCTTTCCATTGGGCGGAGAGAAAGAATTCAGTGATATTCTGAATTATGGAAAGCATTATTGAGGCTATTATTGTACCGTACAAAGAACTTGATCCACCAATAATCACCACAACTGCCGCACTTAGCGTAATAGCCATTCCCGAATAGGGGTCTATGCCTGTGTCGAATCCCTTTAACAAAGCAGCAGATACAGCCATTACAGAACCAAGTCCAAAAACGATGTAACGGATATTTTGAGTTTTAATGCCCGTCACTCTTGCTAAAACAGGGTTGTCGGAAATAGCCCTGATTTTCAGTCCGTAACCTGTAACTTTAATGAATAATAAGAACAGGAAAATAACCGGTATTGAAAAAAACAGCTGCCATAACTGAGGTCTTGTGATGATGATTTCACCTAACTGTAAACTTTCTCGAATGGTGTTGTCGAGGATTTTGGTCTCATTGCCAAAAAGCAATGCAACGACATTGATAATAATAATGTAAACTCCAAGAGAACTAATAAGTGCAATGTTTTCGTTGCTTGATTTTTTTAACAGAGGCTTGTAAACAGACCATTCAATAAGAACTCCCAGCAGAAAGGCAAAAACAACAGAAAGGATAATTCCGGATGCTACTCCAACAACAGGGCTTGACCACAGATAGAAATACACTCCGGCAACATAAATTCCACCATGTGCAATATGGAAGATTTTAGTGGCAGAGAAAATGATATGGAAGCCTAAGGCAACCAAAGTAAGTAGCAAACCGCTTATAAAGCCGTTGATTAAAATTTGAGTTATCAATTTATTTTGAAATTATAGTGCAAAGGATGATTATAATTAGTTTTCCCTAGTTTTCCCAAATCAGATGATCCGCTAAAATAAGAAGAAAGAACGACATCTGAAGTAGCTCTTGAAATTGAACTGGTTCATGTAATTATAAAAGATTCATGGATCGAAGATTTAAAAAAGATATTTTTGGTTATATTGGTATCAAAGTCAAAATTTATGAACAAACATAAGATCTTTTTTCACTTCCCTCCCGCAGGCAGTGTCTTCAGGCTCATCACACTTTTTCCTGTCACGGTATTTTCAAAAAAAAAATACATGATGCTTTTCCATAGTAAGCAACTTGAAAACTTACTTATCTTACCTACAAAGAGCGAAATTTTTATTGATGCTCATATAATATCTTTCAAATATTAAAGAGATATTCTAAAATATTATTTAAAATTTTTCATCAATCGGAATAAGTAATACTACTCATTTTCTTTAGAGATATTCGTATGAGCGTGAGAAACAATACTCCTCAGGATCGGTATTCTCTAACATTTTGTTTTGCACTCAAAAATCGCAATCATATATATAATATAGCTAACGCCAACACTGATGTCTAATAATGCATGCAGTAAAGAGCAGATACCACCTATAAACTAATCCCCGGGGCATCAGTAGGTATACGGACACCCCCGGTTGTTATACCAGGAGGAAATGATTTCCCTAAGCATTCACTCAAAATTGAAATTCTACCCGTTAATTACTAATAATCACTAAATCGATCCCTCTAGAAGCATCTACTAGAATGCTACGCATGACCTTTCAAATTAAATTTAAATTTTAAAACTGTAAACTTTCAACATTTAAATCTTAGAATTACAAACGATAAAATCCAGATTGATACGAAGAAGAAGCTATCGACTGCTGTGAATTTTTCTGTATGGTTAATTCTTAATCATCATCAGAATCAGTCACTAGAGGAGCTCTAAAGGTGGTTGTATTCGATTAAATGAGCATGCTATTTGCTGCAATGAAAGTACTTAGCACTTTTACTAGTTGTTTTCAGTTCCTTTCGATTTAATGTATTATGCAGAACATTTCTTTAAGTTGGACTCAACCTTCATATCATCACTGAGTTTTCGATCGAATATGTCATTCAGCCCATAATTTATTATCATAAAATTTTCATATAAATTAACTTGGAGATTGAACAAAAGATAGACAAGTTATGCAAATAGAGACTTTAAGTCTATATTTATAGAACATAATGAATATCAGTAATATATATTCATATAAATAGATTTGAAAATGAAAATGACACTCAAAATATATTTTCGCACAAATGAATAAAAAGTGAAATTAATTTGTATATTTGATGTTCGTTTGTTATATTTGTATAACTCAGGCGCTAACTTCTACAATTATGAAAAGCAGGGTAAAAACTATTATTGATTTCACGGAAAAATTCAACACACAACTGGGAAAGCATTTTGCAGGTTTCCGCAAAGTATCAGATTATGAAATGCCAGACTATGAATTTACATTCGGTATGAATTTTTCAAGCAAATATCAATTTGGCTACGTTCAAGTACTTCAGGATTTGAAAGACAACTTAGGAGAACACGTAAGCATTGATTATGACTCTCAATCAATAATGAATGAGTCCGGAAAAGCCCGAGCTCAGATCAGATTATTTCCAGAATATTACTGTCCTCTTGTAATTAATCTTATAAGTAAAGGAGGTGAGAGGAAGATTTCGTTGCAACTTGAGTCTGAAGATGCTTACCAGCTACTAAAGATGCAAACCAAATATGAGTTCACTCTGAAGGAATTGTCAAAGCGTAATTTTTTAGATACTCTCTTAAAGATTATGAAAGAATATCTTATCAGAAAAGAAGACTGGACTTAATCTTTGGGAGCAACTGCCTTTTTCACATAAGACCGCTTCTTTGTTTCGAATACCTTCACACCTGACATACCTTCTTGCTTTTTCTTTTCTTCTATCCGGAAGTATCAACCATTATCTTGAGAGGAGAGAAGATAATAGTAAAGAGTGAACCGGAACTTTTTTATTCATTAATGGAAATAAATCAAAAAACGAAATAGGCTATTTAAAACTAAGAATCATATTATATGGAAAGAAAAAATATTAAAACCTAGTTAGGTTTTTAGCTAGTCTCCTTTTTGTGTCCATTTCAAAACTGGCCAGATAGTTTTCAGTTGTTGCTAGATTGCTATGTCCGAGGCTTTCACTGATGAACTCAGTAGAGGCTCCAGACCGTTTCATAACAGATGCAAAACTATGCCGAGCTGAATACCCGGTGATGTCTTTACCAAGTTCAAGATCTTTTGCAATGCGCCTGATATACTTGTTAAGGGTTTTAGTTGCTTGTTGGATAAGTGCCAATTCTTTTTCCTGACTTATGTTATCATGAAGGATTGGGAAAACATAACCATCTTTTGCTGTAAATTGGTTGCCCCATCTGATGATTATATCTCTGATTTCCTTAGTTAAAGGTATGACTATAGTTTTTTTGTTGGTCCTCTGCTTGCGTTCAGTTTTGGCACGGATAAACTTTATGGATTCTGTATCAATATTACGATACTTGAGACGGGCAATGTCTTTCATATTTATTCCATTGCATAAATAACTAAATATCCAGTAATCACGTTGTCGTTGTATAGTTGTTCCTTCAATTGCGGGATAATTGAATATCTTGCCGACTTCCTGCACTGTAAGTGCTTTTTTTACATTACGACCTGCAGGAATTTCAAATTTCCCTTTACCAAAAGGGTAGGAATCTTTTTTCATTAAGCCATTACGGATTGCAATGTTTAAAATTGCACGGATATTTCTTAAATAGATTCCTACTGTAGTAAGATTATGTTCTTCCTTCAACATCCAGGCTTCATAATTATTTAGTTGTTCAACCGTTATTTCCTCAAAAAGTAATGTTGTAAGCAATTGTGCTTTACAATATTCTTTAAATGAATAGGCAGTACTATCATAATTATTAGCTGTGCTAATCCTGCCTTGTTTTCGAAGTTCAGTACTATAATTTTTTATTCCATCAAATAGATCCCTATCTACTTTTGGAGGGTCAAAGTATTGTTTTTGAAATGCTTCAAATGAAAATTCTGTCATTTCCATGATTACTGTCCGGGCATCGGCTTCAATTACGTTGAATTTTTCTCTGTATTCGGAAAACGGTTTCCTCGGTTTATCTGATTTTATCTTATTGAAATCTCCCTCAGACATTACAGCCGGTACTCCAGGAATAATAATTGTATAATATTTTTGTACGCGTTTATGCGTAACCATCAACTTTAGTTTGTAAATTTGTTTTGCATTAGGCCAACGTGTTTCGATGATTATATAAGCGGTAGCTTGGGTTTGGTTCTTTTCCATGATGATAAAATTACAACATACATTTCAACATACAAATATACACAAAAAGAGTAAAAAACAATAAATATTGAGTAATTGAAATATTATTAAAATACTGATAAACAATATATTGAAAACAAATGAAAAACAATGATAATGGTAATGACTTTGACTCTTAATCAATGGGTCACAGGTTCGAATCCTGTCCGGGAGACTGAAAATCCAAAAACCATCTGCAACTTCAGGTTACGGGTGGTTTTTTTTCGGACAGAACTCTAAAATTTTGAAATATAAAGTGGCAGCAGGGATAATCAAGAAATCGTTATCAAGTAACAAGCATTTACCATTGAAGAAGCCTCTTGGACTATAAATTCAGATTTTCTCAATCTAATCGGTCAATGCAATGTTTTACACTATCTCTCCAGTATGGAATCTCAATTGAGAACTTTTTTTTGATTTTTGATTTATCCAGCACACTGTAAAAAGGCCTTTCAGCAGGCAATGGATAATCGCTGGTAGGTATGGCATTTACTTTACATGTAATATTGGCGAATTGATGAATGGTTTTTGCAAAATCGTACCAGCTTGCAACCCCTTCGTTTGAATAATGATAAATTTCAATTCGTTCATCAATCATTGCCATGGGTAAAATATCCAGGATAGCTTTTGCAAGGTCATGAGCATAGGTTGGTGTGCCAATCTGATCAAAAACCACGTTCAGCGTATCGCGTTCCCTGCCGTATTTCATCATGGTCTTAATGAAGTTATTTCCAAAAGCTGAATACAGCCAGGAAGTCCGGATTATTATAGCCTTACCTCCGGCCAGTTGCACCGCATCCTCTCCTGCGGCTTTGCTTTTTGCATATACCGAAACAGGGTTAATCAAATCTGTTTCAATATACGGAATGTAATTTTTGCCATTATAAACGTAATCAGTTGAAATATGAACCATAAATGAGCCTGAATCGGATGCAGCCCGGGCCAGGTTGCCTGGAGCTGATGCATTAACACGAAAAGCCATTTCTTCGTCAGTTTCAGCTTTATCCACTGCTGTGTAAGCCGCACAATTGATAACTACATCAGGCTTTTGAAATGCAAAATAGTCATTTACACTATCCGCATCAGTTATATCCAATTCTTCAACATCCGTAAAAATGAACTCATAATGAGTGTAAACCGATTCCAGTTCCTTTATTTCACGTCCAAGTTGTCCGTTCGACCCGGTGATAAGTATCTTCATTGTCCTCAACTGAATTTATGATTTAATCAGCTTGTCAAAATAAGCAATGGTTTTTATTAAGCCTTCTTCGAGCTCTACTTTTGGCGACCATTCCAATTCCTTTTTAGCCAGGTCAATATTGGGCTGGCGTTGCGAAGGATCATCCGGGGGAAGAGGCATTCGTATAATCCTGGATTTTGAATTGGTAAGTTCAATCACTTTATTCGCCAGATCGAGAATGGTAAATTCATTTGGATTGCCAATGTTTACCGGCCCTGTAAGTTCTTCACGCGAGGCCATCATACGTATCATCCCTTCCACTAGATCGTCAACATACTGAAAACTGCGTGTCTGCTGTCCGTCGCCATAAATAGTAATATCCTCATTCTGCAATGCCTGCATAATAAAATTGGATACAACCCTTCCATCGTGGGGATGCATTTTCGGGCCATATGTATTAAAAATGCGTATGATTTTTATCCTGACATTGTTTTGTTTGTGATAATTAACGAACAGGGTTTCGGCAGCCCTTTTGCCTTCGTCGTAACAGGATCTTTCACCAATTGGATTCACATGTCCCCAGTAGGTTTCGACCTGTGGATGAACCTGTGGGTCACCATATACTTCACTGGTAGATGCCTGAAGTATTTTGGCCTTGATTCTTTTTGCCAATCCCAGCATATTAATGGCTCCCATCACGGAAGTTTTAATGGTCTTAATTGCATTATATTGGTAATGAATTGGGGAAGCCGGGCATGCCAGGTTATAAATCTCATCAACCTCAATAAAAAAAGGCATGGTTACATCGTGCCGGATCAGTTCAAAATATGGATTGTCGATCAGGTGCACGATATTCGCTTTCTGCCCGGTAAAATAATTGTCAAGACATACCACTTCGTGGCCATCATTCAAAAGCCGTTCGCACAGATGTGATCCTACAAATCCGGCTCCGCCGGTTACCAATACTTTTTTTCTGATCATTTTTATAAAGGGATTAGGTGTTGGGTGTTGGGGTTTAGGATTTAAATGAATTAACAAGTGTTTGTTGATATAACATCTTAAATCCGACATTGTAAATCCGACATTGTAAATCCGACATCGCAAATCCGACATCGTAAATCCGACATCGCAAATCCGACATCGCAAATCCCTACCGGGTAGTATCAATACCTATACAGTAATAAATAAATTCGTTGCGTTTCATCTCGGCGGCATCATAAATATTGCGTCCGTCAAAAATTACAGGCTGGTTCAGCAGTTTGCGCATTACTTTAAAGTTCGGGAATTTAAATTCGGGCCATTCGGTCACCAGCATGAGGCAATCGGCATCAATCAGCGCTTCGTATTGTTCTTCGGCATAGGTGATGCTTTTTCCCAGCGTATGACTGGCCTCATTCATTGCCACAGGGTCGTATGCTTTCACTTTTGCGCCGGCATCCAGCAGTTTTTTTATAATCACAAGTGAAGGCGCTTCGCGCATATCATCAGTTTGAGGTTTGAAGGATAATCCCCAAATAGCTATAGTTTTACCCTTAATGTTGCCATTGAAGTGTTTCATAACCTTGTTGAACAGTACCGATTTCTGGTCATGATTAACAGCTTCAACGGCCTTTAAAACCTTAAGATCATAATTATATGCATCAGCAGTATGGATAAGAGCTTTTACATCTTTCGGGAAGCAGGAACCTCCATACCCTATTCCCGGATAGATAAATTTATTCCCGATACGCGAGTCGGAACCAATGCCTTTGCGGACCATATTGATATCAGCGCCTACAATTTCGCAAAGGTTGGCTATATCGTTCATGAAACTTATTTTGGTTGCCAGCATCGAATTGGCAGCATATTTGGTCATTTCGGCCGAAATAATATCCATAAATATTACCGGGTGCCCGTTTAATGTAAATGGTTTGTAGAGGCTTTTCATCAGGTCTTCGGCACGAGGCGAATCGAGGCC
>Ga0208789_1000228_pt1 | contig 67508 bp, 63 predicted proteins | sample Methanotroph_Enr_FD_187368 | JGI IMG/M metagenome (GOLD analysis project Ga0208789, IMG submission 187368) | Enriched soil microbial communities from Old Woman Creek wetland in Ohio, USA - Methanotroph_Enrichment_5 (SPAdes) (version 2) | ecosystem: Environmental > Terrestrial > Soil > Wetlands... | reverse complement strand
CACCAGCGACACGGAGGAGGCCACCCAGAGCGTCATGAACCGCCTGGACACCCTCATGGCCGCCTGCGACGAAGCCTCCAAGGCGATGTCCTCCGTCGAGAGCCAGATGAAACGTCACCAGGAGGCCCGGAACACCCTTCACGGGGCCATCGGAGGGTACCTGGACCGGGCCGCCGCCGGAGAGGACCGCAATGGACTGGCCCAGGAAATCATCGAGTTCCTCTTCGCCCACCAGATGGAGGACGCGGGCCCCCTTCCCGATCTCGATCCCGCCCAGGCGAAGCTCCGGCAGGTGGGCGACGAGGCCTTCGAGATCCTGAACATCCTCCAGTTCCAGGACATCACCCGCCAGAAGATCGAGAAGGTCGTGCTGCTCCTCAAGCAGTTCCAGGGCGGCCTGACCCGCCTGCTCGTCATCTTCAACATCCACACCGAGGCCCTGGCCGGCCAGGGGTTCGGCGAGCGGCGCACCGCCACCCAGGACCGCATCTTCGACACCAGCCTCGAGGCCGACAGCCGGAAGGACAGCGTCGAGGACATCATCGCCCAGTTCAAGCAGCAGGGCGGGAGCTGACCGAATCCGGCGATCAGGCCAGGGCGATCTCCAGCTCGCCCAGGCCATCAATGCCACAGCGGACGCGGTCGCCCCGGACGATCGCGCCCACGCCTGAAGGCGTGCCCGTGAACAGGAGATCCCCGGGGGCCAGCTCCACGAAGGCCGAGAGCTGCGCGATGATCTCCGCCACGCTCCAGGACATCTGGGCGAGGTCGCCCCGCTGCCGCGTCTCACCGTTGACATTCAGCCAGATGGCACCGGTCCGGGGATGCCCCACCCGGCCCGCCGGGACGATCGCGGACACGGGGGCCGACCGGTCGAAGCCCTTGGCCATCTCCCAGGGCTGCCCCTTCTCCTTGGCGCGGGCCTGGAGGTCTCTCCGGGTCAGGTCGATGCCCACGGCATATCCGAAGACACGATCCAGGGCCTCCGATACGGGGATCGAGGCGCCGCCCTTCCCGAGGGCCACGACGAGTTCCACTTCGTAGTGGAGGTTCAAGGTCGCAGGGGGGTAGACGATCGTGCCCCCGCCGGGCACCGCCGCATCGCGGGGCTTGCCGAAGAAGAACGGTGGCTCCCGGTCCGGATCCCCGCCCATCTCGCGCGCGTGATCGGCGTAGTTCCTCCCCACGCAGTAGATGCGGCGGACCGGAAAGGCGGCCGCGGCCTCCTTGACCGGGACCAGGACGGGTGCGGGGAGCGGAACAACAGTGTCCATGGGTTTCTCCCGAGAGGAGGGACGGCCTGCCCTCCACTCTACCCCTTGGCGCGGGGATGGGCCTTCTCGTAGGTCTTCGCCAGCTCGTCCAGGCCCAGGTGGGTGTAGCGCTGCGTGGTGCTGAGGCTGGCGTGCCCCAGCAGTTCCTGGATGGCGCGGAGGTCCATGCCACGGTTGAGCAGGTGGGTCGCGAAGCTGTGCCGCAGGGCATGGGGGCTCACCCTCGCCCGTACGGCCGCATCGGCCAGAGCCTGACGCAGGAGGGCCCGGACACTCGTTGGAGTCAGGCGCCCGCCGCGCTGGTTGAGGAACAGCGCCTGGGATGGAGGGAGGGCTTTCATCGCGAGGAAGGCCCCCCGCTGCGCCAGGTAGGCCGTCAGCACCTCGGCGGCCCGCTCGTGGTAGGGCACCAGCCGCTCCTTTCGCCCCTTGCCCAGTACGCGCAGGGTCCGCTGCTCAGCCAGGATGTCCTGGAGATCGAGGCCCACCAGCTCGGAGACGCGCAGGCCCGAGGCGTAGAGCAATTCCAGGAGGCAGGCGAGCCTGGCCGAAGGGAAATCCGTGGCCGGCGGAAGATCGAGGAGCGCCTGGCTCTCCCCTTCGGTCAGGAAGGCGGGCAGCCGCTTGGGCTGCTTCGGATTCCTCAGCCCCGAGGCCGGGTTCCGGCCGATGCGACGGGTCTCCCACAGCCAATGGAAGAAGGTCCGGACGGTGGAGAGGATGCGGGCCTGGCTGGCGGGATCCAGTCCGCGCTCCCCCAGTTCCATCGCGAATCCCCTGAGGGTGCGCGGGCTCACCTCCCATCCGGTCCAGCCCCAGCGGACTGCGTGGTTCAGGAGTTTTTCCAGGTCACCCGATTGGGCGCGGGCCGTATGCGGCGACACGCCGCGCGCGCGCTGCTCGAGGTGGAACGCCGCGAGTCCCTCGCCCAGTGGCACGGCCTCGTTCCCTGCTACCATTCGTCCACATCCCCAGAGTGTCCGGAGTCATTGTGGCCCAGCCCGTCGAGACCATTGCGCAGCTTTTCTATCAGGCGGCCGAGAAGCACCTTCCTGATGCCCTGGCCTACAAGCGGGATGGCGCATTCGTGGCCATTCCCCATGTGGAAGTCGTGGCCCGGGTGGAGCGGCTGGCCCTGGCCATGGAGGCCCGGGGACTCCGCGTCGGCGACCGGGTGGCCCTCATGTCCGAGAACCGCCCCGAATGGGCCATCGCCGATTTCGCCTGTGCCATCCAGGGCCTTCCTGACGTCACCATCTATGCCACCCTGAATGCCATCCAGGCGGCTTTCATCCTACGGGACAGCGAAGCCCGCTGGGTGATCTGCTCGAATCGAGAGCAGCTCGACAAGGTCCTGGCGCATTGGGGGAATCTGCCCAACCTGGAAGCCGCTGTGCTCCTGGAGGGCGATCTTCCCGAAGGCACAGGGCGCACTCTGATCCGCTGGGAGGATCTTCACGCCGAAGGCGCGGCGATGGAGGAGCGGCGCCCCCTCGTCCGCCAGTGGGGCATGGAGCGGAAGCCCGGCGACCTGCTGACGCTGATCTACACCTCGGGTACCACGGCCGATCCCAAGGGCGCCATGCTCACCCACGGCAACCTGGTCTCCAATGTGCTTGGGGCCGCAAGCGTCGTGAACATCGAGAACGGCGAACGGGCCCTGAGCTTCCTGCCCCTCACCCACATCTTCGAGCGCATGGCCGGGCATTTCCTGATGTTCCATGTCGGTGCCGCCATCTACTACGCCGAGGGTGTCCAGACAGTGGCCGATGACCTCCTGCTGGTCCGTCCCACCCTCCTGGCCTCGGTTCCACGCATCTACGAAAAGATCTTCGCCCGGATCTACGACACGGTCTCCGCGGGAGGACTCCTCAAGCGCCTGATCTTCCACTGGGCCATGCTGGCGGGCCGGCAAGCGGCCCCGTATCTGATGAAGGGCCAGGAGCCGCCTTCCTGGAAGGGCCTCTGGTACCGCACGGCCCAGAAGATCGTGTTCGAGAAGATCCGCCAGCGGACAGGGGGGAGGATCAAGTTTGCGATCAGCGGCGGCGCCCCCCTGGGGCCCAAGGTCATGGCGTTCTTCTGGATCATCGGCCTTCCGATCCTCGAGGGCTACGGACTGACCGAGACCAGCCCCGTCATCACGGTGAACCGGCCCGGGGAGGTGGTGCCCGGCTGCGTGGGCCGCCCCCTCTATGAAACCTGGAACGAACGCCCCTTCCTGAAGATCGCCGAGGATGGGGAGATCCTCTGCCAGGGCCCCAACGTGATGCTGGGCTACTGGAAGAACGAAGTTGCCACACGCGAGGCCATCGATGGCGAAGGCTACTTCCACACCGGCGACATCGGCCACCTGGACGATCGGGGCCGCCTCTACATCACCGACCGGAAGAAGGAACTCATCGTCACCAGCGGCGGGAAGAAGATCGCTCCCCAGCCCATCGAGAACCACCTGAAGGAGGACAAGTACATCTCCCAGGCCGTGCTCATCGGCGACAAGCGCAACTACATCACCGCCCTCATCGTGCCGAACTTCGATGCCCTGGTCCGCTGGGCCGGCTACAAGAAGCTCAGCTTCCGGACCCACGCGGACCTGGTCCAGGATGCCCTTGTGATGGCCAAGCTGATGAGCCGCATCGAGCGGGTGAACGCCAACCTCTCCAACTACGAACGCATCAGGAAGATCGCCATCCTGGACCACGAGATGACGCTCGAGGGTGGCCAGCTCACGCCCTCCCTGAAGGTGAAGCGGCGTGTGGTAAACGAGATGTACGGCGGGCTCATCGAGAGCCTCTACACCGAGCACAAGGGCGACAGCGAAGCCCACTGAGGAGACCATGTCCCAGAACGCGCGCCACCACAACATCCCCATCCTGACGACCTTCGATCCCCCTCCCGGCATGGAGATCGAGGCCATCCTCGGCCCCTGCTGGGGGGTGACCGTGCGCAGCCGCAGCGTGGTGGGCACCACCTGCGCCGGTTGCCAGCAGCTCTTCGGGGGCGAGATCACCATGCTCACGGAGCTGGCCAGCGACTCCCGCAACGAGGCCATGGACCGCCTGGAGCAGCACGCCCTCGCCATGGGCGCCAACGGCGTGCTCGCCATGCGCTTCGACAGCGGCGAGCTCATGCAGAACACCAACGAGATCATCGCCTACGGCACCGCGGTCCGCCTCCGCGCGATCCGGACGGCCTAGGCCTCCGGCCACCTCGCCCATGGATCCTCGACTCGAGGCCCCGCCCCGTCCGCGCCCGGGGAGGGACCTCGCCCGCCGCCTGGACCGCCTTGCCTTCCGGGCCCACGCCTTCCACCGCTGGGCCCATCACCCCCTCTGCCACGAGTACGGGGGGGAGGTGTTCCGTCTGGGTCGGCGCTTCCGGCTCTGCCGGGGCTGCACCCTGGCGATGCTTGGCGGGCTGGGCGGGTTGACTGCCGGGGCGGTCCTTCCCTCCCCCCCTGTCTGGGGACAGGTCTCCCTGGCGGCCCTGGGCAGCCTCGCGGCCATTCCGGCCCTGGGCCGCCGCCGCTGGCCCAAGTCCCTCACCCGGACCCTTCCCCTGGGGCTGCTGGCCTTCCTGACCCTCCAGGCGATCCGGTCCGGGGGCCCCCTTCCCTGGTTCCTCGCCACCCTCGCCGGAGCCGCCGCGACGGCCGTCCTCCTCGCCTACCGGCGCCGGGGCCCCGACCGGACTCCCTGCGCCACCTGTCCGGAGTTCAACGCCGCCGGCACCTGCCGGGGTTACCGGGAGATCCACACCCGCGAACGGGCCTTCGCCCGGCTGGCATCCCGGTGGCTCCGGCCCCCGGATCCGGTACGATGAGTCCATGACGAAGGCCCTGACTCAGACCCGTGAACTGCTCGACATGATCAAGTTCGAGCACACCGTCTTCGCGCTTCCCTTCGCCCTGCTGGGGGGATTGGCAGCGGCCCAGGGGATCCCTCCGCTGCGGATCTCCCTCTGGATCCTGGCGGCGATGGTGGGGGCCCGCACGGCGGCGATGACCTTCAACCGGCTGGTCGACGCCGACATCGACGCGGAGAACCCCCGCACAGCCACCCGGGCCCTGCCTGCGGGCCGCGTATCCAGGCTGGGCGCCCTTGCGATGCTGGGCGCCGCCATCGTGCTGTTCGGTGTGGCGGCGGGGGCCCTGGGCCCCCTGACCTGGGCCCTGTCCCCCCTGGCCCTCGTGATCATCCTGGGCTACTCCCTCTGCAAGCGCTTCACGACCTGGGCCCACGTGGTGCTGGGGCTGTCCCTGTCCGGCGCGCCCCTGGGGGCCTGGATCGCCGTGTCGGGGCGCATCGAGGCTCCGGCCCTCTGGTTGTCCGGGGGCGTGCTGGCCTGGACCGCCGGGTTCGACATCCTCTACGCCCTCCAGGACGAAGCCTTCGATCGGGAACAGGGCCTCCACTCGATCCCCGCCCGCCTCGGCACACACCGCGCGCTCTTCCTGTCACGGCTGCTTCACCTGGTGGCCCTGGCCTGCTGGGCCCAGTTCAACCTGCTCATGGGCTCCCACCTGGTGGGCTGGATGGGATGGACGGCGGTGGCGGGGATGCTGGTCCGCGAGCAGTGGCTGGTGCGTGGTGGCGATCTCACCCGGATCGACCAGGCCTTCTTCACATTGAACAGCCTGGTGGGCCTTGTTTTTTTTACAGGCCATGCCCTGGAGTGGTGGCTCTCCCACTCGTTTCTCGCTGCCATCTAGATCCTTGGTTGTAAGAAGGCGACTCGCACCCCCGCCTCTTCCCAGGTATGCTGGGGGACCATGTCCACTCAGCCCGAACGACGTCTCGCCCTGCGGTCCAGCCGTCCGGCCTCCGGGCGCTGGCTCACGGTCATGGTGGTCTTCAGCCACCGGACCTTCCGCTGGTCCCTGACCCGCCGTCTCATGATCTGGCTGGTTGGGTTGGTGGCCGGATTCTCCGCCCTGGCCATGATCGGATCGGGGTACGGCCTCTGGGCCACCAAGAAGATCATGAGCTTCAGCCGGCTCCAGCAGGAGACCCGCAAGCAGCAGGAACAGCTGCGTTCCACCCTGGACCAGGCCCACGAACTGGAAACGGAGATGGAGACCCTCCGCCAGCAGCACACGGAACTCCTGAAGCTGCTGGATCCCAAGGGGCCGGCCCCGGCCATTCCCCCGCCGGGTTCTCCGGTCTCCCACGGTTCGCCCGCGCGTTCTAGCCTTCCGGGCCCGGCGCCCAGCCCCGCCCCCCTTCCGCCGGGGACCCAGCAGCGCATCTCCCGCCTGCAGGATGAACTCGACCGCACCGCACGGCAGGCCGAGCTGGTGCGAGCCAGGATGGAACCCGTCCTGCGGGCCTGGTCCCACACGCCTTCCATTCCCCCTACGGCGGGGTATCTGAGTTCTGGCTTTGGCGTGCGCATCTCGCCGTTCTCCAAGGGGAACGAGGTTGGTGATGGTCTGCTGGGCTATCACACCGGCCTGGACATCGCCAATGCCCTCGACACGCCCATCCAGGCCACCGCCGATGGCGTGGTCGAGGAGGCCGGTTGGCTGGACCGCTACGGGTACGGCGTGGTTCTCCGTCACACCCCCGACATCGAGACCCTCTACGCCCACATGGACCATGTGGAGGTCAAGGCCGGTCAGAAGGTGACTCGGGGGGATATCCTTGGCGTCATGGGCCGCTCCGGCAACGCAACGGGCGTCCATCTGCACTACGAAGTGAGGATCGACGGAAAGCCTGTCAATCCGACCCCCTACCTCAAGCTCCAGCGCCAATGGCTCAGCGCCATCGGCAAGCAGTCCTAGGAGTCCCCATGGCCGTCTTCCGCAACAGCACCAAGAAGCCCGATCCCGCCCCGGCGATCCATTCCCTGCTGGGCAAGGACGTGACCTTCACGGGCGAGATCCACACCGGGACCCGGAGCCTCCGCATCGAAGGCACCGTGGACGGAACCATCCATTCCACCGGAGAGGTGTCCATCGCTCCCGGAGGGTTGGTGAAGGGCACGGTCTTCGCCAAGCACCTGATCGTCACGGGCCGGGCCGAAGGCATCATGAAAATCACAGAATGCCTCGAGATCCACGGCACCGGCTACGTGGAGGGCGACGTGGAGGTGGGTTCCCTCGTGGTGGACGAGGGCGGCACCCTGCAGGGCGTCTGTGTCCGGAAAGACCAGCAGGCCAAGGGCGCCGACGCGGGCGGAGCCAACGGCGTGGCCAAAGGCGGCCCGCTCCCCCTCTCCAAGGTCGAGGCCAAAGACCTCAAGAAGGTCCCCGAACCGCCCCGGCATTGATCAGCTAGCTGAACAGCGGCCCGGGATCGGATTTGAGGCCCAGGTAGGCATAAGCCTGATCCGTCGCCTTGCGCCCCTGGGGCGTACGGTCCAGGAATCCCACCTGCATGAGATAGGGCTCCACCAGGTCTTCCAGGGCCCCTTCGTCTTCGCCCAGGGCCGCCGCCAGAGTCCGCAGGCCCACCGGCCCGCCCTTATGGCGATGGCAAAGGGTCTGGAGATAGGCGCGGTCCAGGCCGTCCAGGCCCAGGTCGTCCACCTCGTGCAGATGGAGGCAGGCCTCGGCGGACTCTGAGGTGATGGTGCCATCCCCCTTCACCTGGGCGAAGTCGCGGCACCGCCGCAGGAGGCGGTTGCAGATGCGGGGCGTCCCCCGGCTTCGTCGGGCGATGGCCTCCGCGCCCTCCGGAGCCAGGGTCACGGCGAGGAGATGGGCCGATCGCTCGGCAATGATGGCCAAGTCTGTCCGGGTGTAGAACTCCAGCCGGTGCACCATCCCAAAGCGGTCGTGGAGGGGCTTGGACAGCAGGCCGGCCCGGGTGGTGGCCCCGACGAGGGTGAAGGGCCGGAGGTCCACTTTGAGGGTCTGCGCACTGGGCCCCTGGCCGATGAGGATGTCCAGCTTCCGGTCCTCCATGGCCGAGTAGAGCATCTCCTCGATGGGCGCCGAGAGCCGGTGGATCTCGTCGATGAAGAGGAATTCCCCCGCTTCCAGGTTGGTGAGGATGGCGGCCAGGTCGCCCTTCTTCTCCAGGGCCGGAGCCTGGATCACTTTGCAGTGGACGCCCATCTCGTTCGCCAGCACGTGGGCCAGGGTGGTCTTCCCCAGGCCGGGAGGCCCGAAGAGCAGCACATGGTCCAGCACATCCCCGCGCTGCTTCGCGGCCTGGAGGGCGATCTCCAGCCGGGCCTTGACCTTGGCTTGACCGATATATTCCTGCAGCCGCTGCGGCCGCAACGAGTATTCAACGGGATCCTCGAGGGGTGCGGTGGGATCGAGGTCGGGGTGGCGGTGCATATCTCTATTCCCTCACGGGACTTCCACTTGTGTCCAGCCGGAGGCCGGATAATCTTGGGCAGCACGCAGATCTTCCCATCCCCCCTCTTGCTCGACACCCTCCGGGTCCCCTGTGATCCAGCGCTATCAGCTCCTGATCCGAGACCGTCACGGCTTCGAGCGAACGGTCCCCCTCACGCGCTCGGTCACGCTCGGGCGGCAGAGCCTCTGCGACATCGTTCTCTCCGACAGCATGATCAGCCGGAACCACCTGCGCCTGGAGCTGCGGGACGATACCTGGTGGGCCGAGGACCTCAAGACCACCCACGGGAGCTTCTACAAGGACCAGCAGCTCGGCCGCGTGGCCTGGGAACCCAACACGCCCCTCCGCCTGGCCGACGGGGCCTACACCCTGACCCTCCTCAGCACGGCCCAGACCAGCTCCGAGCTGCACCTTCAGGCCATCCTGGAAACCGCCCAGCTCCTGGTGGAGGAGGTGGATCTCGAGGACCTTCTGGAGCAGTCCCTGGACCGGCTCCTGGCCATCTCCGGAACGGACCGGGGGTTCCTCATGCTGCTCGAGGACGGCGAGCTGAACATCCGCGTCCAGCGCAACCTGGGGCAGGAACTCGAAGGCGCCATCCAGGTCTCGCTCTCCAGCGTCCGGTCGGTCTTCGAGACGGGTGATCCCATCTGGATACTGAACGTGGCGGACGACCACCACCTGGCCAGTCAGCAGTCCATCATGCGCCTGGAACTGAAGACCATCCTCTGCCTGCCCCTGGTCCTGCAGGGCAAGCGCATCGGCGTGGTGTACCTGGACAGCCGCCGCCCCATCAGCGAACCGCCAGACCGGGAGACCTTCGAGGCCATCGTCGCCCTCTGCGCCATCGCCATCGAGCGCACCCGCCTCTCCGAGGAGAACCTCCGGACCCAGGTGCTCGCCACGGTGGGCCAGGTCTCCAGCTCCATCGTCCACGACTTCAAGAACGGTCTGTTCGTGCTGCGCGGCCATGCCGACCTGCTGGAGCTGTCCACCGAAGATCACAAGATCCGCCACCACTGCCAGAAGATCCTGGAGTGCGTGGACCGCCTGACCCACCTCAGCCAGGATGTCCTGGACTACGCGAAGGTGCGGGAACCCAACCGGGCCTCGGTCGACCTCCAGCCCTTCATTGATGCGATCCTGGAACCCATGGTGCCGCGAGCCGCGGAGCTGGGCGTGAACCTGCGCGCCGAGGGCGGCCCGTGCATGGTGAAGCTTGATCCTGCCCGGTTCACCCGGGTCATCGAGAACCTCCTCACCAACGCCCTCGACGCGATGACGGACATGTCCGGCGAGATCCTCGTCTCCTGGACTCGGGTCACCGGCGGCGTGCAGATCCATGTCAAGGACAACGGCAAGGGCATCCCCCGGAAGGCCCTCAAGCGGATCTTCGAGCCCTTCTACAGCTACGGGAAGAAGAAGGGGACTGGCCTCGGCATGGCCACGGTGAAGAAGATCGTGGAGGAGCATGGCGGCACCCTTGAGATCCTCAGCGAGGAGGGCCAGGGCACGGACATCCTCCTCGTCCTGCCTGATCACCTCCCCGGCGAGTCCGGCAGCCGGGTGGACGAATCGACGGGCAAGCACCGGGCGCTGGATCCGGAGGCCCCATGACGGCCTTCCGCGTCGGCCAGGGGCTCGACGTGCACCGGTTCTCCGCGCCGGAGGAGGGCCGTCCCCTGAAGCTCATGGGCTGTGACATCCCCCACGACCGGGGCCTGGCCGGCCACAGCGATGCCGATGTGATGCTCCACGCGCTCATGGACGCCCTGCTGGGGGCTGCCGGCCTGGGGGATATCGGCCAGCACTTCCCGGACACGGATCCCGCCTACAAAGGCGCGGACTCCGCGGCGCTGCTCGGGCGCGTCATGGGCGACCTGGCGGAGCGGGGCTGGCGGGTGGTGAACGCGGACGTCTGCCTCGTCGGGGAACGCCCGAAGATCGGGCCGCACCGGGACCGGATGCGTGAGCGAGTGGCGCCTCTTCTCGGGGTTCCGGTCGATGCCGTGAACGTCAAGGCCACCACCACGGAGAACCTGGGCTTCACCGGCCGGGGCGAGGGCCTCGCCGCCCAGGCAGTGGTGCTGCTCCAGCGGGACTGATCCCCTCCAGGGCCGCGAGGACGAGGGGAGTCAGTCCCTCCGCGGTGTTCCGGGCCGGATCCTCCAGGACCGCCTCCAGCAGGTCCGCCTGGAGGGCCCCGAGCCAGGGTCCGCCCTTCCGCCTCGCCAGCGCCATCAGGGCTTCGCCATCGAGGGCGAGATCCCGGGCCGCGAGTGGGGGACGGGCCGCCGCAAGGGCCTCGAGCCGCGCCACCACCGCCGCATGCCGTGGTTCCCGTTCCGGGTCCTCGGTGCCCTTCGCCCGCTGGTCCGCGAGGCGGAAGACCGCCCACGTCTCCGGAGCCAACCCATCCTCCGCCAGACGCCGGAGCAGGCGCCGGCAGGCCGCGTCGCTCCAGCCGGGCTCGGGATGGACCCCGTGGTGGCGCACCAGGGCAAGCACCTCCCGCACCAGGGCATGCCCCGCCTTGAGACGGCCCAGGATCGCCGCGGCGATCTCAAGCGAGCGCTCCTCGTGGCCGTAGAAATGGGCCTCCCCGGTCGTCCCGTCCACCGACCGCATGGTTGGCTTGCCGGCGTCGTGCAGCAGGGCCGCCCATCGCAGGGCCGGTTCGGCGGGGACGAGGCGGACGGTCTCGAGGGTGTGATCCCAGACATCGAACCGGTGGTGGCGGTTCTGCCCGCTGCCCTTCATGGCGCCCAGTTCCGGCAGCCACAGGTCCAGCAGCCCGCTCCCGCGGAGCGGTTCGAGCCCCGTCCGGGGATGGGCCCCGGCGAGCAGCTTGGTCAGTTCGATGAAGACGCGCTCCACGGCCACCTTCCGCGCCACATCCAGCCGCCGGGGGATGGCCGCCAGGGTGGCCCCCTCGATCCGGAAACCCAGCTGCGCGGCGAAGCGGCAGGCCCGCAGGGGGCGAAGCCCGTCCTCGCCGAAGCGGTCCAGCGGTTCGCCCACGGCGCGGATCAGCCCCGCCTTGAGGTCGGCCTGCCCGCCGTGGGGATCCACCAGCCCGCCCCCTTCCAGGGGCAGGGCCATGGCGTTGATGGTGAAGTCGCGCCGGGCCAGGTCCTCCGCCAGGCTCACGCCCAGACGCACGGATTCCGGCCTGCGGCCGTCCCGGTAGTCGCCGTCGCTCCGGAACGTGGTGATCTCCACGGGTTCATCATCGAGGATCACAGTGACCGTGCCGTGCTGGATCCCGGTCGGGATCACCCGCAGCCCCGCGGACCGGGCCCGGGCCATGACCGCCTCGGGGAGCAGGGCCGTGGCGATATCCCAGTCGGCGTGCGGCCGGCCCAGCAGTTCGTCCCGCACCGCGCCGCCCACCAGGGCCAGTCCGGCATCCAGCCCCAGGACCGCCTGCAGGCGGAGGAGCCGGGGCGGGATCATGCGTCCTGGGCGAGCCGGCGCAGGGCCTCGCCCTCCACGCGGCAGGTCAGCCAGGGCCTCATCACCTTGGCACCGTGGGCTTCGTAGAATTCGATGGCCGGCGTGTTCCAGTCGAGCACCTGCCAGACGAACCGGGTCCAGCCCTCCTTGAGGGCATGAGCCGCGAGATGCTTCAGGAGGGCCTTGCCGATGCCCTTGCCCCGGTAGGCGGGACGGACGAAGAGATCCTCGAGGTAGATGCCGGGCTTCCCCTCCCAGGTACTGAAGTTCAGGAACCACAGCGCAAAGCCGGCGGGTTCCCCGTCCCATTCGGCCATTTCCACGTGCACCAGCGGATGGTCTGAGAAGGCGTAGCGGTGGAGGTCTTCCAGCGTGGCCACGGCGGCCTCCGGCTCCCGCTCGTACTCCGCCAGTTCGCGGATGAACTGGAGGATCAGCGGAGCGTCGAGGGGACTGGCGGGCCGGAGCGTGAGCATGGGTCCATTCAACCCTGGATGGCCCTCGTCCCGCGAGGGTTTATCAGCCAACCCGCGGGTTACCAATGGCATCCGCGCAGACCCCTCATGCCGGGACGGTGGGGAACCGATAGGTGGTTGGAGGGACGTGCGTCCCGCCCGCAGGAGGACCCGTGGCCACGATCCAGGCGATGCCGAATGCGGCCTACGTCCCGCCCGTGAGGCCCGCGATCTCGGCGCCGAGGCCAGCCCCGCGCGCGGAGGAGACTCGTGAGCCGGCGCGGGAAGCCCAACGCGAGGCCCAGAGACCCACGGCGGAAGGCTCCGAAGTGGGCGGCCGCCTCGACGTGACGGCCTGACGGGCAACCGACCGCCCTTTCCGGTTGCCCCTCCCCCTTCCGTGGGGAATGATCCTTTTCATGGATCAATCGACCGCTCTACGCCTGCACGAGGCCATGCTGCTGACGCGGCTGACGGAGGAACGGCTCGTGAAGCTGTTCCGGCAAGGCAAGACCCTCGGCAGCGTGTACCGGAGCCTGGGCCAGGAAGCCACGGCCTGCGGCACGGCCCTGGCGTTGGGCCCGGATGACCTGGTTGCCCCCCTGATCCGGAACCTCGGCTCCATGCTCGTCCGCGGGGTGCAGCCGGAGGAGGTCTTCCTCCAGTACCTGGGCCGGGCGACGGGCCCCACGGGCGGCCGAGACCACAACAACCACTTCGGCGGCATCGAGCGGGGCATCGTCGCCACCACCTCCATGTTGGGAGCCCTGATCCCCGTCATGGCTGGCGTGGCCCTGGCCTTCCGCCAGCGGGGCGAACGCCGGGTGGCCATGACCTGGATCGGGGACGGCGGCAGTTCCACCGGGGCCTTCTACGAGGGATTGAACTTCGCCGTGGTCCAGAAGCTGCCCCTCATCGTGGTGGGCGAGGCCAACGGCTTCGCCTTCTCGACGCCCCCGGAACGCCAGATGTCCGGCCGCCTCTCCGCCCGTGCGCAGGGGGCCTTCACCCTCACGGTGGATGGGAACGACGCGGCCGCCGTCTTCGCTGCCGCCGCCCAGGCCCGGCAGGTCTGCCTCGATGGCAAGGGCCCGGTCTTCCTGGTGTGCGAGACCTTCCGCCTCTCCGGCCACGCCGAGCACGATGACCAGCGCTACGTGGACCCGCACCTGCTGGAGGCCTGGCGCGAAAAGGACCCCCTGCCCCGCTTCGAAGCCTGGCTGGCCCAACGCCACTGGTCGCCGGATGCCGGACTGGCCACGCGCCTGACCTCGGAACTGGAGGCTGCCAGCGAGCGGGCCCTGGCCGCCCCCTGGCCCGATCCCGCCTCGCTGCAGGAAGGCGTCTTCACCCCCCGGCCCTGAACCGGGGGCCGGAGGGACCGTTTGATCACGATCGGCCCATCCACAATGAAACTTCGGTCACGTCCAAAGCTGTCTAGACTGGCTCCATCGTGGGGGATCCCGTGCTCGTTCTCGTACTCAATGCAGGCTCGTCGAGCCTGAAGTTCAACCTGTTCGACATGGGGAAGGAAGTGTCCCTGGCCGAGGGGATGGCCGAACGCATCGGCCTGCCCGAAGCCAACCTCGTCTGCACCATCGAGGGGGACCGCCACAAGGAGTCCCTCCTCCTTCCGAGCCACCGCGAGGCCCTGGACGCCATCCTCGAGCGCCTCCATGCCACGGTCCTGAAGGAGACGCCCATCCACGCCGTCGGGCACCGCGTGGTGCATGGCGGTCCCAAGTACGGGGACTCCATCCTGGTGACCGAGGAGGTCCTGCGGGACATCGAGACGTTCGCCATGTACGCCCCCCTCCACAACCCCGCCAACGCCATGGGCATCCGCGTGGCCCAGGAGGCCTTCCCGAATGTGCCCCACGTGGCTGTCTTCGATACGGCCTTCCACCACAACATTCCCGACCACGCCCGGACCTACGGTATCCCCTACGAACTGAGCCAGAAGTACGGCATCCGCCGCTACGGCTTCCATGGCACCAGCCACGCCTTCGTGGCGGCCCGCACCGCCATCCTGCTCTGCCGGCCGCTCCGGGCCCTCAAGATCATCACCTGCCACATCGGCAACGGCACCAGCATCTGCGCCGTGAACAACGGCAAGAGCGTGGACACCAGCATGGGCATGACCCCGCTGCAGGGGGTCATCATGGGCACCCGTTGCGGCACCATCGATCCCAGCGTGGTCGAGATGCTGATGGAGTACGAGCACCTGGACTACAACGCCATCACCGACCTCCTCAACAAGAAGTCGGGCCTGCTGGGCATCTCCGGAGTCTCCTCCGACTTCCGGGAGATCGAGCTCGCCGCGGACAAGGGCAACGACCGCGCCCGACTGGCGCGGGACCTCCTCACCTACGACGTGCGCAAGTTCATCGGCTCGTACGCCACCGTGCTGGATGGTGTGGACGCCATCACCTTCACCGCCGGCATCGGCACCCATAGCACCTACGTCCGCGCCAAGGTCTGCAGCAAGCTCGGGTTCCTGGGCGTCAAGCTGGATCCCGAGGCCAACGAGCATGGCACCGGCGAGCGCATCATCACGACGCCGGAGTCCAGGGTGGCCGTGGCCGTCGTCCCCACGAACGAGGAGCTGATGATCGCCCGGGAAACCGTGCGGTAGCGATAGCCCGCGACCTACGCCACCCTTGGTGCGATGGCGGTCCCGGTCCTGGAGCTTGTCCCGGGTCGTGTCCTGGGTGCGATCCCGATCCTCCTGTAGCGTGGCGCTCTGGGCAACCAGCCCTGCGGCGACGAGAGCGGCGGCGAGTCCAAGGGACAGACGGTGCGTGTCGCGGGAACCTCCCCGGGTCCCGCCCATGGAGAGCCCCGCCAGAAGAAGCGGGGCAGATTCCGGCAATAAAAGCAGGGGACGCTCCGTCCCCTGCTCCATCACAGTGTCCTCGCGGGAGCCTTACTTCCCCTTGCTCTCCATGCGCTCGCCGCGGCGCTCCTTCCGCTCGCCCCTCCGTTCGTTGCGGGCCCCGCGGCGCTCCTGCCGCTCCCCCTTCGCCTCCTGGGCCGCGCCGACCTTCTCTCGACGCTCGCCGCGATTCTCCAGGGCCTCCCCGGCCTGGGTCTTGCCCTGGGCCTCGAGGGCCGCACCGCGCTTCTCCATGCGGGAACCCTGGCGCTCCTTGCGCTCGCCCTGTCGGTCGTTGCGGGCGCCGCGGCGCTCCTGGCGCTCCCCCTTCGCCTCCTGGCGCTCCCCGCGGCGCTCGACCTGCTGGCCGGTGGGCGGGGGGGGAACCGGGGCCTGGGCCATGAGGGAGGCGCCGATGAGGCCGGCGGCCACGATGAGGGCCACGCGCTTGGGGGTGGTGAACATGTGTGTCTCCTGGGCGGCACTGCCGCAAGTGGGGAATCGTCCCGCTCCGACCCATGCCCGCTTTGTGCCAATTATTTAAGTCTTTGACTATCCCCTTTTTGGAAAAGGTTTAACGCGATCCGCGTGGAAAGTTGACACACCGTAGTGGTGGAAAACCACATACGGTCCGGCCCCGCCATTCCCCGGTGGCAGCCCGGCCTTCGCCGATCCTGCTCCGCCGCAGGCCGGAATCCGGATTCGCGTCCGTCTAAACGGCGCCATGTTGTCTTGCGTAGGCTGTTCGACTCGCCCGGTTCATTCGGAATCTTTTCCATTCAGGGGTTTCCCATGCAGAAGCGGTGGATGTACGTCTCCGTGGGCGCCGTCGCCCTCGCGGCCGGCATGTTCTTCGTCCTCCGGGGCGGCGATGGCTCGGGCCGGAAAGCCGAGGCCAGCACCCCCTTCCGCCTGGGCAAGGTGCAGGCCGAGGATCTGCAGGTGAGCGTACGGGAAGTGGGCATCGTGGATCCCCTGACCAAGGTGGACGTGAAGTCCACGGTCTCGGGGCGCATCGTGGGCCTCAAGGTCCGCGAAGGGGCCGTGGTCCGCCGCGGTGAGGTCCTGGCCGAGGTCGAACCGGACGTGAACCAGGCCCAGACCCTCTCCGACGTCCAGGGCAGCGTGTCCCAGGCCCGGGTCAGCTTCCGGAATGCCGAGCGGGACTTCGCCCAGCAGGCCGAGCTCTTCAAGGCGGGCCTCATCTCCGATCAGGCCTATCGGGGGGCGAAGACCACCCGCGACCTGGCGGAGGAGACCTACAAGGCCGCCCAGACCCGCTACCAGATCGTGGAGGACCGGGGCATCCCCATCAGCGGGAACGCCTCCACCCAGCTGGCCAGGATCACTGCGCCCATGGATGGTGTGGTGATCAAGAAGGGCGCGGAGCTGGGCGACACCATCACCTCCGGCGTGAGCAGCTTCAACGCCGGCACGGTGGTGTTCACGGTGGCTGATCTCAAATCCCTGATCGTGAAAGTGAACCTCAACGAGGTGGACATCGCGAAGGTGAAGGTGGGCCAGCCGGTACGCATCAGCCTGGACGCCTATCCCCAAAAGGCCTTCACGGGGAAAGTGCGGTTCGTGGCCCCAGCCGCGGATCTGGTGGAGAAGATCAAGGTCTTCAAGGTCGAGGTGGCCTTGGACGATCTGGCCGAGGCTTTCCGCACCGGCATGAGCGCCAACGTGGAGATCCTGGGCGAGAAGCGGGACAAGGCCGTCAGCGTGCCCCTGGAGGCCCTCCAGCGGCGCGACGGGCAGACCGTGGTCTATCGCCTGAAGGAGAACCTCCCGCCCCAGGACCTGGCCCGCGCCAAGGAAGGGCTCGGCGGGCGGGCCAAGTTCATCTGGCTCTCCGACCACTGGAAGGAGTTCTTCGACGTCGTCCCCGTGAAGGCCGGCATCGCCACCCTCGAGCGGGTGGAGATCCTCTCGGGCCTGAAATCCGGAGAGCAGGTCTGCCTCGAGGATCCCAGCCGGAAGAAGGTCGAGAAGGACGACGAGAACAACTGATGCTCCACGGGGGGACCGCCTGCTCGCCTTGCTCGCGATGTCCCCCCGCACCCCCGCCCTTCGGTCGGCCTATGCCTCCCTCAGGGCCTTCGCTCCACGGAGGGACCGCCTGCTCGCCTTGCTCGCGATGTCCCCCCGCACCCCCGCCCTTCATGCCACGGAAGGATCCATGCCCACCATCATCCGAACCCAGGGACTCACCAAGGTCTATGGCGCCAATGGGACGGCGGTGCACGCCCTGCGTGGCATCGACTTCACCGTGGCGAAGGGCGAGTTCGTGGCCCTCATCGGGCCCTCGGGCTCCGGCAAGTCCACCTTGATGGCCATCCTCGGATGCCTGGACGCTCCAACCGAAGGGACCTATGAACTGGACGGCCATCCCGTCCACGGGCTTTCCGGCGGTGAGCTGGCACGCATCCGGAACGGGAAGATCGGCTTTGTCTTCCAGAGCTACAACCTCCTGCCGAAAGCCAGCATCGTCCGCAATGTCGAGCTGCCCATGCTCTACGCGGGCCTCAGCCGGAAGGAGCGCCGGGAGCGGGCTCTGGCCCTGCTGGAGAAGGTGGGTATCGCCGACAAGGCCGACAAGCTCCCCGCCGCCCTCTCCGGTGGCCAGAAGCAGCGCGTGGCCGTCGCCCGGGCCCTGGCCAACGAGCCAGCCCTCCTGCTGGCGGACGAGCCCACCGGGGCACTCGATTCGAGAACCGGCGCCGAGGTGCTGGACCTCTTCCGGGAGCTGCACCACCAGGGCCACACCCTCCTCCTGGTGACCCACGATCCTTCCATCGCTGCCCAGGCCCAGCGCAAAGTCGAAATCAGGGACGGATTGATCGCCCTGCCAACGGGAGCGGCCTGATGACCACCTCCGGCGCCTTCCGCGAGCGGCTGCTCGAGGCCTGGACGGAGATCCGGGAGAACCTCGGCCGCGCCTCCCTGCAGGCCCTCGGTGTCCTTCTGGGGGTGGCCTCCGTGCTCGGCGGGTTCTCCATCTCCGACAGCCAGCGCCAGCGGGCCGAGCAGCTCTACGTGCGGCTGGGCGGGTTGGACAAGCTGAACATCCAGCCCAAGGCCGCGGTCCGCGACGGCCAGCCCACCGCCCTCCAGCAGGCCAACCTGGGCCTCCGGGATGAAGACGCCGCGGACGGAGGGACCCTGCGGCCCGAGGCCATCCAGGGCGTGAGCAGCCAGAAGAACGCCCGTACCCGGGTGGTCTCCGCCACCGCGGACCAGGACCGGCCCGTCACGGGCATCGGCGGCGACTACATCCCGGCCAACGGCTACGCCGTGGAGGCCGGCCGGGGCTTCTCCGCCTCGGAGCTGGAGGCCGGCGCGCCGGTGACGATCCTCGGCACGGAGGCCGCGGCCACCTTCTTCCCCACCGGCTCGCCGCTGGGCCAGATCCTGCGCATCGGCGAGGTGCCTGTGACCGTCATCGGCACCTTCCAGGAGCGGGTCTTCCGGTTCCGGGAGGACCAGAACAACATCTTCCGCTGGCGCAACCGCATCATCGCGGTCCCCGCGAACCTCGTGCAGCGCCGCATGAACGGGGACGCCTACCGCCGGGTGGACCGCATCACCTTCCGCATCCCCGACCTGAAAGTCATGGCTGGATTCTCGAAGCAGCTCCAGGGCCTCGTGAAAGCCAATCACCGGCTCCAGGACGACTTCCGCCTCGATGACGTCCAGGCCCGGATCCGCCGCCAGAACAGCCAGGGTGACGTCTACGACCTCGTCTTCCTCCTGTCCGGCGTGCTGGCTCTTGTGGGCGGCGGCATCGTGAACGTGAACATCCAGATGGCGTCGCTCAAGGAGCGGGTCCGCGAGGTCGGCGTGAAGATGGCCCTCGGCGCCTCAGGACGGGAGATCTTCAAGAGCTTCATGACCGAGGCCCTCCTGCTCACGGCCCTGGGCGGCCTCGCCGGCCTGGTGCTGGGCGTGGGCTTCTCGTGGATCATCGCCCACAGCCTTGGCATCCCCCTGGCCATGACACCTGCCGCTTTCCTCTGGGCCTATGCCCTGGCCGCCGCCTTCGGATTCCTGTTCGCCCTGTACCCCGCCTGGAAGGCCTCGCGCCTGTCTCCGATGGAAGCTCTCCGCTATGAGTGACGAAGCCATCCTCCGCGCCCCGGGGCCCTCCCTGCTGGACCGCGAGGCCCCCGCCCCGCGCCCCAGGGCCCGCGGCTTCTCCGCGGCCATGGCCTGGGAAGTGATCCGGACCGGACTCGTGGAGCTCTGGGCCCACAAGCTGCGCAGCATCCTCACCTTGACCCTGCTGATGCTGGGCGTCTTCGCCCTGGTGGTGATGACCTCCGTCCTGGATGGCGTGATGGACAAGATCAGCACCGGCTTCGCGGGCATGAGCTGGGACGGCACCGTCCGCATCGCCCCGAAGTCGCCCGAGACGTCAGAAGATCGCGCCCGCTTCGCCATGAGCCCCGGCCTGCGCTACGAGGACCTGGGCCGCCTCACGGCGCCCAATCCGAAGGTGCTGGCCTTCCTGCCCCGGGCGCAGAAGTCCGTCAGCGTCCGTATCACGGGAGACACCGAGCGGACCTGGGTCATCGGCGTCACCCCCAGCTATTCCGCGTGGATGAACCGTCCCATCGGCCTGGGGCGGGGGCTCACGGAGGACGATGCACGGCGGCGCTCCACGGTGGCCGTGGTGGGCGCTACGCTGGGCACCAAGCTCTTCGGCGGCGCCGATCCGGTCGGCCGCGACCTGGTGGTGGAGGGCGTGCCCTTCCGCATCGTGGGCGTCCAGGCTCCGGGCCAGATCTTCAATGACGAGAACTACTACGACGCCAACGGTCTCCTGATCCCCCTGGAGACCTACATGGACCGCCTGGACCCCGCCCACAAGCTGGCCCAGGTGACCGTGAAGCTCCGGCGGACGGGCGACATGGGCGAGGTCTCGGCCATGCTGCTGGGCCGGACTCGCCAGGCCCACCACGGCATCGAGGACGTGGAGATCGTGGACCTCGACGCCGAGGCCGCCCGGGCCTATCAGAACTTCCTCCAGCAGATGCATGGCTGGACCGTGGTACTCATGAGTCTGGCGGGCACCGTGCTCCTGGTGGGCGGCGTGGGCGTGCTCTCCGTGATGCTCATCAGCTTCAGCGACCGCCGCTTCGAGATCGGCCTGCGCAAGGCCCTGGGGGCCTCCGATCACGAGATCCTCATCCAGTTCCTCCTGGAGGCCCTGGTGCTGGCTGCCATCGGGGCCCTGCTGGGCACCGTCACGGGGGCCCTGCTCTGCAAGGCCCTGTCCGCCAGCTTCCCCTACGGCCTGGTGGTGAACCCCTTCGGGCTGGTCCTGGCCTGGATCGTGGCCCTGGCCCTGGCCCTCGTGTTCGGCCTCTACCCCGCCCTGCGGGCCTCGCGGCTTTCCCCCATGGAGGCCATGCGATGACGCCCCGCCGAACGGAAAGTTCCAGCCGTTCGCCGGTCTTTTCCCACCGTCTCCCAGAAATCTTGAACCGCCCTCCCCGTTCAGGGAATGATGGGCACACATCCACCCACGGGGGATCTCCCCGACCTTGAAAAGGTGCACCATGTCGCGAGCCGCCGCTCTGATCGCCCTCTTCGCCGTCCCGGCCCTCCTGGCCCAGGCGCCCCAGCTCACCCTGGATCAGGTGCTCGCGAAGCACTACGAGGCCCAAGGTGGACTGACCCGGATGAAAGCGGTCAAGACGCGCAGGGTCACCGCCAAGCTCGTCGGCGCCCCCATGGAGATCACCGTCACCGAGGAAGCCAAACGGCCTGCCTCGTTCCGCGAGGACGTGCTCGTCCAGGGCCAGACCCAAAGCACCGGATACGACGGGAAGGATGGATGGAAGGTCAATCCCTTCGCGGGCTACGGCGGCAGCAAGACCGCGGAGCCCATGACCGCCGACGAGCTCAAGTCCGCCCAGGACCGGGCGGACCTGGACGGCGCCCTCGTCGACTGGGCCTCCAAGGGCCACAAGGTTGAATACCTCGGCGTGGAGTCGGTGGATGGGGGGCCCGCCTACAAGCTCAAGGTGACCCTGAAGAGCGGGAACTCCGAGGAGATCTATCTGGATGCAGACTCCTTCCTGGAAGTGAAGGAGGTGAACACCACCATCCTGCGGGGCCAGGAGATGAAGCAGGAGAGCGTGCTGGGCGACTACAAGGAGGTGGACGGTCTCATGATCCCCTACTCCATCGAGGTGGGCGCCCCGGGCAATCCCCAGCGCATGAAGGTGCAGGTCCAGAAGGTCGAGATGAACGTGCCGCTGGACGATAGCCGGTTCAAGATGCCCGAGACCAAGCTGCCCGAACCCAAGAAGGCTGAACCCGCCAAGACTGCCACTGGCGCGACTCCCGCGAAGGGTTGACCGGAGAGGCCCAATCTGGCGGCGGCCACCCTTGGGTGACAGCCGCCACCTTCCCGTCACCACCCCCCCGCTGTCCCTCACCCCAAACCCGTTTCGCAGAGGAAGCGCCATGTCAGCCCTCCGTCAGGTCCTGTCCATCTCCCTCCTCGCGCCCGCCCTGGTGGCGCAGGCCCCCCAGGCGGCCATCCGCCTCGATGCGGACGCCCTCTCGGGCCTGCGGGCCCGCAACATCGGCCCGGCGATCATGTCCGGGCGGATCTCCGCCATCGACGGCATCATGGACAAGGACCGCCTGACCCTGTTCGTCGGGGCCGCCAGTGGCGGCGTCTGGAAGTCCGTGAACGCGGGGACCACCTGGAAACCAGTGTTCGACAAGCACATCCAGAGCATCGGCGCCATCCGCGTGGATCCTTCCAACCCCAGGACCATCTGGGTCGGAACGGGCGAGAGCTGGATGCGCAACAGCGTGTCCGTGGGGGACGGCGTCTACAAGTCCACCGATGGCGGCGACACCTGGACCCGCATGGGCCTGCCGGACAGCGAGCACATCGCGGCCATCCAGGTCGATCCGACGGATTCGAACGTGGTCTACGTGGCCGCCACCGGCCATCTCTGGAGCAGCGGCGGCGAGCGCGGCCTCTACAAGACCATGGATGGCGGCAAGACCTGGACCCGCATCCTCCATACCAACGATGACAGCGGCTGCGCCTCGGTGGCCCTCGACCCGCAGAACCCCAAGGTGCTGTTCGCCACCCTGTGGCAGCACCGCCGCACGGGCTGGTCCTTCGAGAGCGGCGGCCCTGGCAGCGGTCTCTACAAGTCCATCGATGGAGGCACCTCCTGGACGAAGCTCACGGGCGACCCGAAGAGCGGCCTGCCCACGGGGGAAGTCGGGCGCATCGCCGTGGCCATCGCGCCCTCGGACAGCCGGCACGTCTACGCGGTGGTGGAAGCCAAGGATGGCGCGATCTTCCACAGTTCCGACGGTGGGGCCACCTGGGCGCGCGGGAATGCGGGCCCCAACATCCTGGTGCGGCCATTCTATTTCTCCCTGGTCACGGTCGATCCGAAGAACCCCCTTCGGGTGTACAAGCCCGGCTTCGAATTCAGCGCCTCGGATGACGGCGGCAAGAGCTTCGCCACCATCGCCGGCAGCGTGCACAGTGACCTGCACGCGGTGTTCTTCCACCCCAAGACTCCCGAGACCATGTACCTGGGGACCGATGGCGGGGTGTTCGTCTCCGAGGACGCCGGCAACTCCTGGCGGATGATCCCGAACCTGCCCGTGGGGCAGTTCTACCACGTGAGCACGGACACCGCCCGCCCCTACCACGTCTACGGCGGCCTCCAGGACAACAGCTGCTGGATGGGCTCCTCCCGGGTGAACCTCGCCAACAAGCACTGGAAGAACCTGTTCGGCGGCGACGGCTTCAACACCTTCGCTGATCCAACGAACGAGCGCTTCGTCTACGCGGAGTTCCAGGGCGGCATGCTCGCCCGGATCGATTCCGAGACCCTCCAGGGCCGCCTGATCAAGCCCGAGGAGAAGGCCGGCGACCCCAAGTACCGCTGGAACTGGAACACCCCCGTCTGCCTCAGCCCCAATGAGCCTGGCACTCTCTACATGGGCAGCCAGTTCGTGTTCAGGTCCCGGGACCACGGCCTCTCCTGGGAACGCATCAGCCCCGATCTCACCACCAACGATCCGAAGATGCAGACCCAGGAGGAGAGCGGTGGCCTCACCGTGGACAACTCCTCCGCCGAAACCCACACGACCATCTACACCATCGCCGAAAGCCCGAAGAGCGGTCGCGTGATCTGGGCCGGCACCGATGACGGGAACCTTCAGATCACCCGCGATGGCGGCAAGACCTGGATCAATGTGGCCTCCCGCGTCACCGGCCTTCCCAAGGGCACCTGGGTGTCCTGGATCGAGGCCAGCTCCGCCGCCGAAGGCACCGCCTACGCCACCTTCGACGGCCACACCTCCGGCGACCTGAAGCCCTACGTCTACGTGACGCGCGACTATGGCCAGACCTGGACCTCGCTGGCCACACCCGACCTGGCCGGGTTCGCGAACGTGGTGAAGCAGGATCCGGTGCGCCCCGACCTCCTGTATCTGGGCACAGAGTCCGGCCTCTTCATCAGCATCGACGGCGGAACCTCCTGGGCGGCCTTCAAGGGCGGCGATTTCCCGAAGGTCTCCGTCCGCGACCTGGCCATCCAGCCCAAGGAGCAGGACCTGGTGATCGCCACCCACGGCCGTGGCCTCTGGATCATTGATGACCTCACCCCCTTGCGCGCCCTCACCCCGGCGACGATCCAGACCGACGTGGCCCTCCTGCCCACGCGGCCCTACGTCAGCATGGAGCGGCGCAGCGATGGCTGGATGGAAGGGGATTCGGCCTACACGGGCGAGGACGCCCCCCGTGGACCGGTGATCTCCTACTGGATGAAGAAGCGCCACATGGTGGGCGAACTCAAGGTGGAGATCCTGGACGACAAGGGCACGGTGCTCCAGGACCTGGGCGCCAGCAAGGCCCGGGGCTTCAACCGCCTCACCTGGAACCGCCTCCTCCGGAGCCCCCGTGCCGCCCGCGGGGCCAACATGGAAGGCATGGCGGGTCCCGGCCCCGAAGCCCTCGCGGGCACCTATACCGTCCGCCTCACGCGGAACAAGCAAGTGCTCACCGAACCCCTGGTGATCCAGGACGACCCCAGCAGCCCCTACAGCCGGAAGGAGCGCGAGGCGATCTTCAAAACCCGGATGGACATGTTCCACATGATCGAGGACCTGGCCTTCCGGGTGGATCAGCTGGTGGACCTCCAGTCCCAGCTCCGCGACCGGGCCTCCCGCTCGGAGGCCGCCCTGGGTGCCCGGCTGGAGGCGCTCGCGAAGGAGCTTGAGACCCAGCGCGCTAAACTCGTTTCGACCAAGGAGGCGGGCGGAGCCATCACAGGCGAGGAGCGGTTCCGGGAGAACCTCCACAAGCTCTACAACTTCACCGGCATGCAGTCGGGCCCCCCCAGTCCCAACCAGCTGGCCCGCGTCGCCGCCCTTCGCCAGGAGGCTACGGACCTCTACCGGGGCATCGACGCCCAGGTGGCCAGGGCCCTGCCCGCCCTCAACGGGACCCTCACCGAGGCGAAGGCCCAGCCCCTCCAGGTGCTGACCCGCGAGGCCTGGGAGCAGCGCACGAAGCAGGACTGAACCCGGTGTCCGGTGGTCGAGGGGGTTCCAGAGCCCCCTGGCCGCGGCACTCGGCCACACTGGAGCCATGGCCGATCCCATCCCCGTCAACGAGCAGGTCCGCATCCCCGGCGACGCCATCCGCTTCAAGGCGGTGCGGGCCGGGGGCCCCGGCGGGCAGAACGTGAACAAGGTGGCTTCCAAGGTGGAGCTGCGCATCGACCTGGACCGCATCGAGGGCCTGCCAGAGGACGCGCGGGTCCGCCTGCGGGAGGCCCAGCGGAACCGCCTGGACGCAGAGGGCCTCTGGATCGTCGTCAGCGACCTCACCCGCGACCAGCTCAAGAACCTCGAGGACGCCCGCGAAAAGGCCGCCACTGCCATCCGGCAGGCCCTGGTGCGGCCCCGGAAGCGGACCGCCACCCGCCCCACCCGGGCCTCCAAGGAGCGCCGCCTGGAAGGCAAGAAGCGCGATGCCGAGCGCAAGCGGAACCGCCGGGGCGGGCTGGATTGACCCGCTAGATTCGCAGCCGGAACCCGAAGACCGGCAGCTCACCCTGCAGGAAATCCAGATCCAGCGACCGCTCGAAGCCCAGCCTTTCGTACATTCCCCAGGCGACCTTCATGGCCTCCGTGCTGTGGAGGATGACCTGCCGGTGCCCCTCCTCCTTCCCGAGGTCGATGCAACGCTGGACCAGGGCCTTGCCGACGCCCATGCCTCGGGCCTCGGGGCCCACCGCGAGCAGCCGGAAGCCCGAGGCATTCCTCTCCTGCGTGGCGGTGCCCCCGGAGCCGTACTGGGCCATGTCGGAGAAATGGACCACGCCGCCCAGGAGCTTGGCCTCCGCGACGGCCACCAGGAGCCTCGCCCCGGGCTTCTCCGCCATCAGGCCGATGTGGGTCAGCATGTCGTAGTACCCCGGCTGCTCATCCGGGCCTGGAAAGCCCTCCAGGCCCGCATACACCGCCACCATCAGGCGCCCCAGCTCGTCGAACTCGTCGTGCCTCGCCTCGCGAATCAGGAAACCGACGGCCATCGGGGAGCCCTCCATCCCCGACGATAGGCGATCCTCCTGGCTTGGAACAGGCCGCGCCCACTGCCATACTCGGCCACCCCGCCCAGGAGCCATCCATGTCCCAGCCCCAGACCTACGCGAACCATCGCCGTTTCGACCCCCTCTTCCACTTCGTCCTGCTGCCGTTCTTCCTGGTGACCGCGGTGGCCGCCATCAGGCACCTGTACAAGGTCCCCAGCCTGAACAACGCCTGGGTGATGCTGGTGGCCATCGCCCTGGTGCTGCTGACCCTCCTCGTGCGCGGCTACGCCCTCAAGGTGCAGGACCGCCTCATCCGCCTGGAAGAGCAGCTCCGCATGGAACGCCTCCTCCCGGCGGACCTGAATACCAGGATCCCCGAGTTGACGGTCCGTCAATGCGTGGGCCTCCGCTTCGCCTCCGACGGCGAGCTGGCCGACCGGGTCCGCGAGGCCCTTGCGGAAGGGCTGAACGACGAGGGCATCAAGAAGCGCATCCAGACCTGGCGACCCGACACCTTCCGGGTGTGACCGGAGGCCCGCCGCGGATCGGCTAGACTTTCCGGGCATGGAGGAATCATGGCCCGGAAGCTGGTGGAGTGCGTGCCGAACATCTCGGAGGGCCGGGATGCCGCGAAGATCAGGCAGGTGACGGACGCCATCGCCGCCGTGCCCGGCGTCACCCTGCTGGACGTGGATCCCGGCGCCGACACCCACCGCACGGTCATCACCTTCGTGGGCGAGCCCGAGGCCGTCCTGGAGGGCGCCTTCCGCTGCATCGCCGAGGCAGCGAAGGTCATCGACATGCGCCAGCACAAGGGGGCCCACCCCCGCATGGGCGCCACGGACGTGGTGCCCTTCGTGCCCGTGGAGGGCGTCACCATGGAGGACTGCGCCGAGCTGGCCCGCCGCCTGGGCGTGCGGGTGGGGGAGGAGCTGGGCATCCCCGTCTACCTCTACGAAGCCGCCGCCAGCCGTCCCGAGCGCCGCAACCTGGCCGAGGTCCGCCGGGGCGAGTACGAGGGACTGGAGAAGAAGCTGAAGGCCCCCGAATGGCAGCCCGACTTCGGCCCTGCCTCGCTCAATCCCCAGGCCGGGGCCACCATCATCGGCGCCCGGGAGTTCCTGGTGGCCTACAACGTGACCCTGAATTCGAACGACAAGGCCCACGCCACGGACATCGCCTTCGAGCTGCGCGAGAAGGGCCGCGTGGCCCGCCGGGGCCGCGTGAAGCCCTACTACCAGACGGGCGAACTGATCTTCTACGCCGAGGGCTCCTTCCCCTGTGGCAACTGCGACTTCGCCGGCGCCACCTTCCAGGAGACGGTGGACCACTGCGCCACCGCCCACGGCTACGACCTGCCGGCCCTCATGCGCCTGAACGACGTGGATCCCGCGAACCCCGTGGGCCAGAAGGTGCGCCGCCGGGGTACCTTCAGCCACTGCAAGGCCATCGGCTGGGTCGTGGACACCTACCGCCGCGCCCAGATCAGCATCAACCTCACGGACTACAAGCAGACCTCGCCCCACGTGGTGCTGGAGGAGGCCCGCCGCCTCGCGACCGAGCGCGGGCTGGTGGTCACCGGCAGCGAGATCGTCGGCCTGGTGCCCTACCAGTGCCTGTTGGCCTCCGGGAAGCACTACCTGAAGGCCATGGGCAAGTCCACGGGCGTGCCCGCCTCTGACGTCATCCAATCCGCCGTGTTCTCCATGGGGCTCGCCGACGTGGCCCCCTTCGATGCGGAGAAGAAGGTCCTGGGCCTGCCCACCTACGATCCGAAGGCCCTCGTCTCCATGCAGGTCCATGCCTTCGCCGACGAGGTCAGCCGCGATACGCCGGCCCCCGGCGGCGGCTCCATCGCGGCCCTGGCGGGCAGCCTGGGCGCGGCCCTGGCCAGCATGGTGGCCAACCTCGCCCAGGGCGGGCCGGACGCGGAGAAGGACGCGAAGCTCATCGCCCTGGCCGAGCGGGCCCAGGTCCTCAAAGATCAGCTCATGGTGGCCGTGGACGAGGACACCAATGCCTTCAACGCCTTCATGGACGCCCGCCGCCTGCCCGACGGCACGCCCGACGAGAAGGCCCGCCGTCAGGCCGCCATGCAGGCCGGCCTGAAGATCGCCATCGACGTGCCCCTGGCCACCGCCAAGGCCAGCCTGGCCGCCCTGGAACTGGCCGGCGAGGCCGCCCGCCTCGGCAAGGTGGCCTCCATCACCGACGCAGCCGTGGGCGCCCAGATGGCCCATGCCGGCGTGCGCGGCGGCATCTGGAACGTGGTGATCAACCTCAAGGACATCACCGACCCCGCCTACGTGGCCGACATGCAGGCCCAGTGCGCCGGGCTGCTGAAGCAGTCCACCGAGAAGCTGGCCGAGATCACCGGCTTCATCGACCAGAAGCTGGTGGACCGGCTGGCGAAGGCGAAGAAGTAGCTAGGAGCTGGTCCCGGGAAGCCCGCTTCGCGGGACCAGCTCCTAGACCGCCATCCAGAAGAACACCGCCGTCATGCGGCGGTCCTTGGGCTCGGTGCCGAAATAGGATGTGGCCGAGTGGACCAGGTCGGCGCGGTAGAGCAGCATGCGGTTGAAGACGTTGGGGATGGCCAATTCGGGATGCCAGGCCTGGAGGGGGAGCTTGCCCACGCCCAGGGCGTCCCGCAGGTTCACATGGGGGGCGGGACAGAGGTTGCCGCTGAGGCTGCCATCCGGGTAGCGCAGCCGGTAGAAGGTGGTGCCCGCACCGGTCGGCGCCTTCGGCGAGAGGTAGATGACGGCGGCGAAGCGGCAGAGCGCCCGTGAATCGGTGTGGGGCCTCGGTCCGGACTCGGAGGCCGACACCAGCTGGATCACGTTGTGGTTGAGGGTGGCGCCCTGGGGATCCGTCTCCTTCCAGAGCCGACGGGCCCCTGTGAGGGCGCGGACCCGGGCCTCCACGGCCGCCAGCTCTTCCGGCAGCAGGGCCCCGGTGGCCCGCATGCCGGGCCAGGTCTCGTTCCGGTAGGGCAGCCCCAGTTCCCACTCCGTCCGGGCGAGACTCCGCGACACCACCTCCTGGGCATTGGGCAGGATGTCGTCAATGATCCAGTAGTCACGGCCTTGCTGGGGCTTCCGGTAGGGCAGCGAGGGACGGCGCGGGCCACCGAAAGTTGGAACGGGCATGAAGGCTCCGAGGGAACCTTTAGATTACACCTCCTGGGCGATGGCCTTCCCCACGTCTTCCGTCGAGGCCGTCCCGCCCATGTCCGGCGTGCGGGGCCCCGAGGCCAGCACCGCCTCGATGGCCGCCAGGACCGCCTGTCCAGCTTCGGGACAGCCGAGGTGCTCCAGCATCATGGCTCCGGCCCAGATCTGGCCCACGGGGTTGGCGATGCCCTTGCCGTAGATGTCCGGCGCGGAGCCGTGGACGGGCTCGAACATGGAGGGGAATTCCCGCTCCGGATTCAGGTTCGCGCTGGGGGCGATGGCGATGGTCCCCGTACAGCCCGGCCCCAGGTCCGAAAGAATGTCCCCGAAGAGGTTGGAGCCCACCACCACGTCGAACCAGTGGGGATTCCGGACGAAGTGGGCTGTGAGGATGTCGATGTGGTACTGGTCCGTGCGGACCTCGGGATAGCGGGCGCCCATGGCTTTGAACCGCTCGTCCCAGTAGGGCATGGTGATGGCGATGCCGTTGGACTTGGTGGCCGAGGTCAGGTGCTTCTTCGGACGGCTATGGGCCATGTCGAAGGCGTACTTCAGGATCCGGTCCACGCCATGCCGGGTGAACACACTCTGCTGTACCGCCATCTCGAATTCCGTGCCCTCGTAGAGGCGCCCGCCGATGGAGGAGTACTCGCCTTCGTTGTTCTCGCGCACCACCACGAAGTCGATATCGCCGGGCTTCCGGTCCGCCAGGGGGCACTTCACGCCGGGCATGAGCCGCACAGGACGCACGTTGGCGTACTGCTGGAAGCCTCGTCGGATGGGGATCAGCAGGCCCCACAGCGACACGTGGTCCGGCACCCCGGGGAAGCCCACGGCCCCCAGGAAGATGGCGTCATGGTGCCGGATGCGGTCCAGGCCGTCCGCGGGCATCATGCGCCCCTCGGCCAGGAAGTATTCGCAGCTCCACGGGAGCGTGTCCCACTGGAAGGTCAGCCCGAACTTCCGGCCGGCGGCCTCCAGCACCCGGATGCCCTCCGGCACGACCTCTTTGCCGATCCCGTCGCCGGGGATGACCGCGATGCGCAACGTCTTCATGGTGCCTCCCGCGCGACTTTGACTTCGTAATACGATACCTTCTCTCCCAACCTCCGGAGCCTCCATGCGTCCCCTGCGCCTCCTCCTCCCGCTCGCCTTCGGCCTTTCGCTGACCGCCAGCGGGGCCCCGCCTGCGCCGGCACCCAGGCCCGAGGTCCTGGCCGGCCTCAGATTCCGCAACGTCGGCCCCTTCCGAGGGGGACGGGTCGGGGCAGTCACCGGCGTGCCCGGGCAGCCCCAGCTCTTCTACATGGGGGCCGCGGGCGGCGGCGTCTGGAAGACCGGGGACGGCGGCGCCAGCTGGCAGAACATCTCGGATGGGTTCTTCCGGACCGGCTCGGTGGGCGCCATCGCCGTCGCCCCTTCCGATCCCAACGTGATCTACGTGGGCATGGGCGAGGACACCATCCGGGGCAACGTCAGCCGGGGGGACGGCGTCTACCGTTCCACGGACGCCGGGCGGACCTGGACCCACCTGGGCCTGGACGACACCCAGCAGATCACCCGGGTCCGGGTGCACCCCACGAATCCCGACATCGCCTACGTGGCCGCCCTGGGCCACGTCTGGGGGCCCAATGAGACCCGAGGGATCTTCCGCACCCTGGACGGCGGCCGCACCTGGAAGAAGGTGCTCTACGTGGACGCGAACACCGGGGCCTCGGACCTCTGCATGGACCCCTCCAATCCCCGCATCCTCTATGCGGGCTTCTGGCAGGTGGGCCGCAAGCCCTGGACCCTCGAGAGCGGCGGCACCGGCAGCGGCATCTACAAGTCCACCGACGGCGGCGACACCTGGAAGCGGCTGGAGGGCGGCTTGCCCACGGGCATCCTGGGGCGCATCGGGATCGCCGTGTCCCCGGCCCGTCCAGACCGCGTCTGGGCCATCGTCGAGGCCGGGAAGGGCGGCCTCTTCCGCAGCGACGACGGCGGCGCCAAGTGGACCCGGGTCAACCACGAGAACAAGCTGCGCCAGCGGGCCTGGTACTACTCCCGCATCTACGCCGATCCGAAGAACGCCGACACGGTGTACGCCCTGAACGTGGCCTTCCTGCGTTCCCAGGACGGCGGCCACACCTTCATGGCCATCCCCACGCCCCACGGCGACAACCATGACCTGTGGATCGCCCCGGAGGATCCCCGGCGCATGATCGAGGGCAACGACGGTGGCGCCACGGTGACCTTCAACGGGGGCGAGTCCTGGACCACCCTCCAGAACCAGCCCACGGCCCAGTTCTACCGGGTGGCCGTGGACACGCGGGATCCCTACTGGATCTACGGGTGCCAGCAGGACAACAGCTCCGTGGCCATCCGCAGCCGGGCCGAAGGCCGGGGCATCACGGCCGCCGACTGGCACGATGTGGGTGGCGGCGAGAGCGGCTGGATCGCACCAGAACCCAAGGATCCCGATGTGGTGTTCGCCGGCGAGTACGGCGGCCAGATCACCCGCGACGACCACCGCACCGGCGAGACCAGCCAGGTCATGGCCTGGCCGCAGCTGGCCATCGGCATGGCCCCGAAGGACCTGAAGTACCGCTTCCAGTGGAACGCGCCCATCCTCATCAGCCGCTTCGAGCCCCACGTGCTCTACCACGCGGCCCAGGTGCTGCTGCGCAGCGCCGACCAGGGCCGCACCTGGGAGGCCATCAGCCCCGACCTCACCCGCGATGACAAGGCCACGCAGATCGCCAGCGGGGGCCCCATCACCAAGGACAACACCGGCGTCGAGGTGTTCGGCACCCTCTTCGCGCTGGCCGAGAGCCGCCAGGATCCCGCCATCCTCTGGGCCGGCAGCGATGACGGCCTGGTGCACCTCACCCGGGACGGCGGGAAGACCTGGGCCGACATCACCCCCAAGGTCCTGCCGACGAACCTCCAGATCAACAGCATCGATCCCTCGCCCTTTGACCCAGGCACGGCCTACCTGGCGGCCACCGCCTACAAGCTGGATGACCTGAGGCCCTACCTCTTCCGCACGAACGATTTCGGGAAGAGCTGGACCCGCATCGACTCGGGCATCCCCGCGGGCGCCTTCACCCGGGTGGTCCGGGCCGACCCGCAGCGGCGCGGCCTCCTCTTCGCCGGCACGGAGACCGGCCTCTACCTCTCCTTCGACGATGGGGGCTCCTGGCAGCCGTTCCAGCACAACCTGCCCGTGGTGCCCGTCACCGATCTGGCCATCCACCAGGGCGATCTCATCGTGGCCACCCAGGGGCGGGCCTTCTGGATCCTCGACGACCTGGACAGCCTGCGCCAGTGGCAGCCGGAGGTCGCAGCGGAGCCCCTGCACCTCTTCCAGCCCCGTCCCGCCGTGCGCGCCGACTATGGCCAGGCCTGGTGGATGGAGGAGGACGCCAAGCCCCGCGCCGTCGGCCAGAATCCGCCCACCGGCGCCATCCTGGACCTCTGGCTGAAGGAGGCCCCGGACGACAAGGACCCGCTCACCCTCGAGGTGCTCAGCGGCCAGGAGGTGCTCCGCAGCTTCACCAGCCGCAAGCCGGAGAAGCCGGAGGAGGGGGCCGAGAAGCCCCTGAAGCTCCAGGCCGGCTTCAACCGCCTGACCTGGGACCTCCGGATGTTCCGCCCCCACCTGGTGCCCAAGGCCATCGTCTGGGGCGGCACCGATGGCCCGAAGGTGGCTCCCGGCACGTACACCCTCCGGGTGAGCTACCGCGGCACCACCACCTCCCGGGACATCCGGGTGCTGCCGAAGCCCGGCGTGAAGGTCGCGGAGGCGGACCTGAAGGCCCAGTTCGACCTGCTCAAGGCCATCCGGGACCGGGTGACGGAGGTCCACCAGTCCGTCGTGCAGATCCGCGACGTGAAAGCCCAGGTCAGGGAGCTGCTGGACCGGGCGGAAAAGCTGGGGAAGGCCGCCCCCTTGAAGGCGCCCGCCAAGGCCCTCACGGACAGGCTCGACGCCCTCGAGGGCCGGCTGGTGAATCCCAAGGTGAAGAGCAACCAGGACGTGTTGAACTTCACCCCGGCCCTGGACCACCAGTTCATCGGCCTCGCCGGCGTGGTGGACAGCGCGGACGCCGCGCCCAGGCCCGCCGACCTCGCCTACTACGACCAGGAGAAGGCCGTGCTGGCGGGCCTCCAGGCCGAGCTGGCCCAGGCCTGGTCCACCGAGCTCGCCGCCTTCGAGCAGGCCGTCCGCGAGGCCGGCATCCCGCCGGTGATCGTCGTGCCCGCCGCGAAGTAGCGCCTCAGGCCTCCGGGGGCCAGGCCTCCAGGTCCCAGGACTCCATCCGGGCGCGATCCGCGAGGATCCCCCGGGTGGGGCCATCGGCCACGAGGCGCCCCCGGTGGAGCACCAGGGTGCGTGCGCACAGCCGCGAGGCCAGGTCGAGGTCGTGGGTGGCGATGATGCGGGTGTGGGTGAAGGCCTGCAGCAGGCCCACCAGGAGCCGACGCCCGCGGGGATCGAGGCCGGTACTGGGCTCGTCCAGCACGAGGATGTCCGGGCCCATGGCCAGCACCGCCGCCAGCGCGCAGCGCCGCTTCTCGCCCACGGAGAGGTGGTAGGGGGCCTTCGCCGCCAGGTGCGCCGCCCCCACCTGCCCGAGGGCCGCCCGGGCCCGGGCCTCCGCCTCCGGCTGGGGGAAACCCAGGTTCCGGGGCCCGAAGGCCACGTCCTCCAGCACGGTCGGCATGAACAGCATGTCGTCGGGATCCTGGAAGACCATGCCCACCGTGCGCCGCACCTGGGCCAGGGTCTTCGCCTGCACAGGCAGCTCGCCCACCCGCACCTCGCCGCTGGCGGCGCGGAGCGTGCCGTTCAGGTGCTTCAGGAGGGTGGACTTCCCTGCCCCGTTGGCTCCCACGAGGGCCACGGCCTCGCCGTGGTGCAGGGTGAAGGTGGGGCCGTCCAGGGCCACGGTGCCATCGGGGTAGACGTGGCGCAGGTTGCGGACCTCGACCAGGTGGTGGCTCACAACCCACCTCCCGCCAGGAGGCCGCCCAGGAGGGCCGGCAGGGCCAGCCAGCGACAGAGGAGGAAGAAGGCCGACCAGCCGAGGAGGAAGCCCCAGGCGGCCGTTCCGAAGGCGGATTGGGCACGGGCGGGCAGGACACCATCGAAGCCCCGGGCCCGCAGGGCGGCGTGGACCCGCTCGGCCCGCTCCCAGCTCCGGGTCAGGAGGTGGCCGGCGAAGGCGCCATATTCCCGCATGGCGAGGGGTCTCCCGCAGGCCCGCAGGTCCCGGGCCTGGAGGGCCCTGCCCGTCTCCTCCCCCGCCAGGAACAGGTAGCGGTGCAGGAAGAGCAGCTGCTGGGAGAAGGCCCGCGGCGCGCCCAGGCGGTCCAGCGCCGCGCAGAGGTCCCCGAAGCCCGTCACCGCCACCAGCGCCGTGGCCGTGGTCACCGCCAGCAGGCCGCGAACCAGGAGGGAGGCGAACGCCAGCCAGCCGCCACTCACCGCGAAGGACCCGAGCTGCAGCACGGGGATCCGGTCCACCCAGGGCAGGAAGGCCCCGAGTACCAGGATGAAGGGCAGGCCCAACAACGCCTTCCGCAGGAGCAGGCCGAACGGCACCTCCCCGAAGGCCGCCAGGACGACCGGATAGAGGGCCAGGGGCAGCAGGGCCGACACCTCGCGGGGACCGAAGGAGGCGAGGGTCGCCAGGAAGGCCGCCGTGGCCAGCACCTTGGCACGCGGATCCAGACGGTGGACCGGCGTGTCCAACCGGGCCAGCCGGTCCATCTCCCGGAGGTCGAGGATCGCCGCCGCCAGGGAGGGCACCTCAGGCCTCCGGGCGGGCGCGAAGGGTCCGCCGGCGGCGGGTGATCAGCCATCCAGCTCCCGCCACCAGGCCGAGGGTGGCGGCGCCGCCCAGGAGGCCGGACAGGCTGGTGCCCCGCCTTTTCGCCGCGGTTCCGACCGGCTCGGTCCCCGGCAGGGCGTATTCAGGCAGCACGGACGTGCGCCGCTGCAGGCGCGCCGCGAAGCGGTGGACGGCTCCGTCCGGCGCGTCCGCCCCGGCGGGAGCCACCCGCGCCACGGACCATTCCAGGCCATCCGGACGGCTGGAGGCAGCCCAGGACAGCATCCCCGCGGTGAGCACCGCCGCTCCCAGCACCAGGGCCAGGAAGGGCCGTCCCGCAGGCTCAGGCCGGGCCGCCGCCAGCTCGGGCCGCGCCCGCCGCACGAAACGGAGGAGCAGGGCCGTGGCCAGACCCTCCGCCAGGCCGATGGGCAGATGGATGGGGAGCATGGCCAGCAGGAAGGCCCGGAAGGGCAGCCCCGTGAGGCCCGAGAGCACCGTCTCCAAGGCCACCGCCAGGGCGCCCAGCTGGAGGGCCACGACCGCCCCGAGGAGGGCCGCCGCCGCGGGATGGCCCCGCCGCGCCAGGGGCCGGTACACCAGCGGGTAGGCCACGAAGGCCGGCAGGATGCCCATGTTGAACAGGTTGCAGCCGAAGGCCAGCAGCCCGCCATCCGCAAAGAAGAGGGCCTGCACCAGCAGCACGGACCCCATCACGAGCACCGCCGCCGGCGGTCCCAGCAGCGCCGCCAGCAGCAGCGTGCCCACCAGGTGCCCGCTGGAACCGGTGCCCGGGATGGCGAAGTTCACCATCTGCACCGCGAACACGAAGGCCCCCAGCACGCCCATGAGCGGCACCCGGCCCTCGTCCCCCTCCCGGCGCAGCCGCCGCGAACAGCCCGCCAATGCCCCGCCGGAGAGGGCCCAGAGGCTCCCTCCCACCGCCGCGGAAACCAGCGCATCGGCCATGTGCATGGGGCCAGTGTACGAGGAAGCGGGCTCCGGGATGGGGACTTGGGCCGGGTTTCCCCAGGGGCCGCGCGGTGGGTATCCTTCCGTTTAGAACACACCATCAGGAAAAGGGGACTCCGCCGATGGCAGACGATCTGAATCAGCTCTCCCCGGAATCCCGCTGCAGTGTCGAGGCCTTCATCGGCTTCTACATTCACCGCGCCACCGGTGAATTCAGGCGGTACCTTCGGGAGGACTGCACCTTCGAGGGCGCCCTGACCGCCGGCACCCTCCGGGGCCGGGACCTTGTCTTTGCCCACATGAAGCAGAGTCTCCAGGGGCCCTTCGCGGAGAGCGTCCTGCAGCACCTCGGATCCACGGTCTCCGGGAAGCGGGTGGTGGTCCGCTGGGCGGCGGAGGCCCCCGCCCTTCCCGAGCCCCGGCGCGTGCAGGGCATCAGCATCCTCGACCTCGACGACCGCGGCCTGATCCAGACGGTGAAGATCGAGTGGAATCCTCGGCCCCTGCTCCGGGGAAGGTCCCGGGGCTAGGCCCCCCTTACGCAAAAACCCCCGCTTTCGCGGGGGTCCAGGCTGGTGGTCCCTCCCGGACTCGAACCGGGGACCCTCTGATTAAGAGTCAGATGCTCTAACCAACTGAGCTAAGGGACCTGCAAGACCCAAAGTCTACCAGAATCCGGACCGGCTGCAAGAGCCGGATCCGCTGCCAGGCTCACAGGGTGGGCATCTTCATCGCCTCGCGCACGTCGGCCAGGGTGTCGCTGGCCACGGCCCGGGCCCGGGCGCTGCCGTCCCGGAGGACGTCCTCTAGGTGATCCGGCCGGGCGAGGTGGGCCTCGATCTGCTCCCTTACGGGCTCGATGCGCCGGGTGATGGCTTCGGCCACGCGCTTCTTGCAGTCGAAGCAGCCGATGCCCGCGCGGCGGCACTCGGTATTCACCATCTGCACCGTGGCGTCATCGCTGAAGAGCTTGTGGAACTCGAAGACCGGACAGATGTCGGGATTGCCGGGATCGGTCTTGCGCACGCGGGCCGGATCCGAGGCCATCTGACGGGTGCACTTCTCGAGGATCTCGGCGTTGGTGTCCCGGAGGTAGATGCAGTTGCCGTAGCTCTTCGACATCTTGCGGCCGTCCAGACCCGGCACCTTGGGCGTCTTGGTGAGCACGGCCTCGGGCTCGGGAAAGACATCCCGCTGGTAGAGGAAGTTGAAGCGGCGAAGCACCTCGCGGGCCAGCTCGATGTGGAAGAGCTGGTCCTCCCCCACGGGCACCTTGTTGGCCCTGTAGATGATGATGTCGGCGGCCATCAGCAGGGGGTAGCCCAGGAAGCCGTAGCTGCCGAGATCGGCCACGGCGTTCTGCAGTTTCTCCTTGTAGGTGGGCACCCGCTCCAGCCAGGAGAGCGGAGTCACCATCGAGAGCAGCAAATGCAGCTCCGCATGCTCCTTCACCAGGCTCTGCACGAAGAGGGTGCTCTTCACCGGATCCAGGCCCGCCGCCAGGTACGTGGCCGTCAACTCCAGCGTCGCGGGCCAGATCTCCCCGACGGATTCGTACTTCGAGGTCAGCGCATGCCAGTCCGCGATCATGTAGAAGGTTTCGCCTTGGCTCTGCAGCCGCGCGAAGTTCTCGAGGGCCCCCACCAGGTGGCCGATGTGCTGGGATCCGGAAGGCTGAATGCCGGAGAGGACGCGATGCATGGAGGCTCCGAGGGCGCAGGGTCAGAAGCGGAGGATGATGCGGGCGATGAATTCGATCCCGTAGAACACGATCCCGAACACCGGGCCGAGGACGTAACCCAGGAGACCGGTGAGGGCCAGCACGATGAGGGCGGCGCCCATGAAGGGCTGGATCCGGTCGAATTTGGGCAGCCAACGCCAAGGCAGCAGACCCCGGAGGATGCCCGCCCCATCCAGCGGTCCCAGGGGCAGGAGATTGAACAGCGCGAGAGCCACGTTGATGAGCACCAGCCGGCCCAGCAGGGCCAGGAAGAGGGTTGATGTGGTCCCCAACTGGAGCACCTGCAGGCTCTCGACCTTCCCAGCCAGGAGAGCACGCACGAAGACCCGGTACTCCAGTTCGGGGACAGGCACGACGGCCTTCACCACCAGGAACATGATCCCCAGGAAGATCAGGGCCTGGATCAGGTTGGAGATGGGTCCGGCGCTGGCCACCATGGCGTAGGCGGTCCGTTGCGTGAAGCGCCGGGTGAGCTTCCGGGGATCCACCGGCACCGGCTTGGCCCAGCCGATGAAGGGGAAGCCCGTGACCATCCCCAGCAGCGGGAAGACAACCGTGCCGAGCAGGTCGATGTGGGCGACGGGATTGAGGGTCATCCGGCCCAGGCTGGCGGCAGTGTCATCGTCCAGCAGGTAGGCCGCCGTGGCGTGGGAAGCCTCGTGGACGCTCAGGCTGAAAAGCAGGGCGACGTAGCTGACAAGGATGGTGGGGATGGATAGGTTGTCGAACACCCGGACTCCGGCAGAACCTCCATCCTACCCGCTCGGCGCCGATCTCCCCCCGGGCGCCCCTCCGTGGGCAGGGAAGAGCCAGCCGGGCTATGCTTGGGGGTTCTGTCTGGAGCCGACATGTACCTCAAACCGAATTCACCGGCCGCCGCGAGTGCCGGGAAGTCCGTGATCGGCTTCAACGTGATCAATGGCCGCGAGGTCGAGGGCGATCTCTCCATGATCGAGTCCCGCTCCGCCGTGGACAAGCGGGACCTGGTGGGCGTGTTCCCCGACAGCGGGGAGAAGGATGTGGCCCGGGCCGCCAAGGCCGCGGCCGAGGCCTTCAAGTCCTGGTCCGCCACCCCCGCCCCCGTCCGGGGGGCGGTGATCCAGCGCACGGGTCAGATCCTCACGGAGCAGAAGGAGAAGCTGGCCCGCATCATCACCCGCGAGATCGGCAAGACCCTCCGCGAGGCCCTGGGCGAGGTCCAGGAGGCCATCGACACCTGCACGTTCTTCGCGTCCGAGGGCCGCCGGCTCTACGGGCAGACCGTGCCCTCCGAGTTGCCGAACAAGTCCCTCACCACCTACCGGCGCCCCGTGGGCGTCTGCGGCATCCTGGCCGCCAACAACTTCCCCCTGGCCGTGCCCAGCTGGAAGATCATCCCCGCCATCCTCTGCGGCAATACCGTCGTGTGGAAGCCCAGCGACGACGCCCCCACCATCGCCTACCTGTTCCTGCTGGCCCTGATGGACGCGGGCCTGCCGCCGGGTGTGGTGAACACCGTCAACGGGCGGGGCCGCGCGGGCTGCGGGAAGCATTTCCTGGCGGGCATCGACAAGGGCTTCTACCAGAAGTTCAGCTTCACCGGCTCCACCGCCGTGGGCCGCATGATCGGCGAGGCCTGCGGCCGGAACCTGATCATCCCGAGCCTGGAGCTGGGCGGGAAGAACCCCATGGTGGTCATGCCCGACGCGGATCTGGATCTTGCCGTGAAGGGCGCTCTGTGGGCCGCCTTCGGCACCGCCGGCCAGCGCTGCACCAGCCTGGCGAACCTCATCATCCACGAGGCCTGCGCCGCCGAGTTCAAGCAGAAGTTCATGGCGGGCGTCGAGGCGATGGCGATGGGCAACCCCATGACCGACCCGGACGTGACCTACGGTCCCATGATCAACGCCCGCTTCGCCGAGGGCTTCCGCGAGCACTGGGAGAAGGGCCGCGCCGACGGGGCGAAGCTCCTCTGCGGCGGCGAGCAGTGGACCGAGGCCAACCGCGATGGCCGCGTGAAGGGGCACATCGAGCACGGCCTCTACATGCAGCCCTGCGTGTGGGAGGGCGTCACGCCCGACATGTGGTTGTTCCAGAACGAGGTCTTCGGGCCCACCGTGAACCTCACGACCGTGAAGGATTTCGACGAGGCCATGGCCTGCGCCAACGGCACGCCCTACGGCCTCTCCAGCAGCATCTACACGGAGAACCGGCACTGGGTAGAGCGCTTCAAGCGCGAGATCAAGGCTGGCATGGCCAGCATCAACAACAGCACCACCGGCGCCGAGGCCCACATGCCCTTCGGCGGCAACGGCTGGAGCGGCAACGGCACCCGCGAGAGCGGCATGTGGGTCATCGACTGGTACACCCGCTGGCAGGCCGTGAACGACGACGCCTCCGGCCGCCTGCAGCTGGCCCAGATCGAGACCGACTACGGCCAGGCCAAGGCCCAGACCGACTGGTCGGTCCTGTAGATGGATCTAGGTCCCGGAGGGGCCTTCTTTCTCCATCGAGGTCCAATAAGGCCCGCTAGACTCGGATCGGGCCCCCATGAACCGATCCGCACCACCCCTCCGCCTCCTGCCCCGCCTGCGAGCGGGTTGGCTCTGGGTGGGTCTGGCGATCCCGATCCTGGCCACCTGGCTGATCCTGGTCCAGGAGCGGAAGGACCACCTCCTGCGCCTGGAGGAACGAGCCAGCTCTGAGAGCCTGGTCCTGGCCAACGGCCTGTCGCGGGCCCTCGTCGACCTCCGCCGCCTGCTGCTGGTGGAGGCACGGGAACCAGTCTACGCCTCGGGCCTGGCCCATCCGGGAAAGGGATTCCCCGACCTCGAGGAGGCGCTTCGCGCCTTTTCCATCACGACCGGCAGTGTGTTCGAGCGCATCCGGATCCTTGACGCCGCCGGAAACCCTGTTGCGGCATTCACCGGGTACGGCCTCCCCGAGGCGGACCTGGGGCGGCCCCTCCCGCCGGAGGAGGCCTCCTTCCTGCGGACCGCCCTCCTGGACCCAGGTTCACGGACGCTCCTCGGGCCCGTCCTCGGCCGGATCGAATCCTCTGGGTCCCAACCCCAGGCCGCCCTCCTGATGGCCGCACCGATCCGGGACCGGAAGGGTCCCATCCTCGGCCTCATGGTGGTGGAGGCGCACCTTCGTCGCAGCACGCTTCTGGAGGTCCCCATGGAAACCTGGGGGATCGCGGACGAGCAGGGCCAGGTCCTGCTGCCACCCCAGGAGGGTCCCTCCTGGATGGCCCGCGTCGGGGGCCTGCCAGCTCCCGCCTCCATCCAGCGTTTCGGCACAGCAGGCAAAGGGATCCACCGCCTCTTCTTCAGGCCCCAGGAGGTGGATCCAGGACGCAGTTGGATCCTGTTCGAGGGGCTCGACCCTGCAGCTGCCCGCCAGTTCTCGATGGCCGGCATGCTGGCCATCCTCACGATCTGGATCTCATCCCTGGGCTTCCTCTTCATCCTCTGGCGGGCCCTCCTCCGACGGCGCACGGCCTCGGAGCGCGAGGCCCAGCAACGCCTCCTGAAGGCCGTCATGGATGCCGCCACCGAGATCTCCATCATCGCCACCGAGCCCACGGGCACCATCCGGCTCTTCAACCGGGGGGCCGAGCGGCTGCTCGGGCTGCCGGCGAGCGAGGTCGTCCGGCGGATGTCCCCCCTCTCCTTCCACGACCCCGAGGAGGTGGAGGCCCGATCCAGGGAACTGGGCGCGGCCCTTGGCCGCCCGGTCCAGGGTTTCGAGGTCCTCACCCTCCTGCCCTCCCAGGGGCTGGGCGAGACCCGGACCTGGACCTATGTCCGGGCCGACGGCCGCCGCTTCCCCGCGAGCCTCTCCGTGAACGCCCTGAAGGACGGCGAAGGCAGGATCTTCGGCTACCTGGGCGTGGCCCAGGACATCCACCTCCAGCGCGACCGGGAGCGCAGCCTGGAGAACACGGCCCGCGAGGCCCAGGAAGCCGCGCGCCTCAAGTCGGCCTTCCTGGCCACCATGAGCCATGAGATCCGCACCCCCATGAACGCCATCATGGCCATGGCCCGGTACCTGCTCTCCACGGATCTGGACCCCGAACAGCGGGAGATCACGGAGATCGGACGGAAGGCCGCGCAGAACCTCCTGTCCATGCTGGACGGCGTGCTGGACCTCTCCAAAGCCGAATCCGGCATGCTTTCCCTGGAATCCCTTCCTTTCTCCCCCGTGACCTTGACACGGGACTGCGCCGAGCTCTGGCGGGCCGACGCCACTGCGAAGGGGCTCGACTTCCTGGTGGCCCTGCCCAGCGACACCCCCCCGGGCCTCGGGGATCCGCTCAGGATCAAGCAGGTGCTCAACAACCTGCTCGGAAACGCCCTCAAGTTCACGCCCTCTGGAAGCATCACCCTGCGGCTGGGCGTCCATGAGGACGACACCCACCTGCGTCTCCACTGGGCCGTGGAGGACACCGGCATCGGCATGACCCCGGAGGCGGCCGAGCGGGTCTTCCATCCCTTCTCCCAGGCGGATGCGGGCATCACCCGGCAGTTCGGGGGAACGGGCCTGGGCCTGTCGCTCTCCCGGGAGATCGTCCAGCGCATGGATGGGCGGCTCAGCGCCCAGAGCCTGCCCGGCCAGGGGAGCACCTTCACGGCCGAGATCCGCGTTCCCAAGGCCTGAGACAAAGACAGGGCTAGAATGGTTCCAGGAGTCCGACCATGACCAAGCCCCTCGTCCCCGCCGATCTGCTCAAGAGCCTTCAGGCCGTGGACAAGCCGGCTGCCGACGCCGGCCCGGCCAAGCCCAAGGTCAAACCCCAGCCCCAGCCCGCCCAGCGGGCCTCCTCCAAGCCCCAGGGCAAGAGCGGCGGCGCCGCCCACATGCGGTCCAGCAACCGGGGCAAATAGGTCACCCGACGATCCAGTCCTGGATGGCGCTGACCCGCCTCAGCACCTCGGCCACCAGTTCCGGCGCGGCGGCGCCCCAGGTGCGGATCCGGGCGATATTCCCGCCGGGCAAGTGGACCACATGCACCGAGGCCCCGCCAGGAAAGGCCGGATGACGGGCCAAGGGTTGGGCCAGAGCCTCCAGATCCAGCCCCTCGAGCCATCCCGAGGGCAACGAAACCAGGCGGGCGCCGGGCACCAGGGCTCCCACCTCGCGGGGCTGGAGCAGCACCAGGTGGTGGTGCCCATCCTGGATCCCGCGCCAGCCGAGGAAGGGAGGCAACTCCCCGAAGCCGATGCCGCCCTTGCGCTGTTCCGGCCATGTGCGAAGCGAGGCCACGCCGGCCTCATCCGCGGCCTCCATGGCCAGCCGGGCCAGGTCCGGCTCGACGGGGGGCACCCAGGGCTGGAGCAACGTGAGGGGCATGGGGTCGAGGATCGCATGAACGCAGAGGCCGGGCATTTCCCAGCCTCCAGGTTCGGGGGGCACCGAAACATCTTGCGGGCAGCCGCAGGCACGAGGTCCCATCCATTCACGACGGAGTCCGGGTAGGCTGGGCCCATGGCCATGGACAGGACCGGATCCACCGGAACGGATGCATCGAGACCCGTGGTGGCGACCGGCCAGCAGATCGGCGCCGGCTGGAGCCCCGCGCTCTCCGTCGCCAAGGCCCTGGCGGCCCTGGCCGAAGCCCGTCGCACCGGTGCCGAGGCGGTCTACTGGCTGGCGGACGAGGACCATGACCGGGCCGAGGTCGCCACCGTGGTCGGCACCCGCGAGGGCCGGGTGGTCCGTCATCGCTTCGGGTTCGCGGCCCCGGAAGGCACCGCCACCGGCTGGCTGCCCTGGACGGAACGTCATCAGGCCGAGGCCGAGACCCTCTGGGGTCCCTGCCCCACGCCCGCCGATCCAACCCTCCGCGGTCACACCCTGGCCCTGGGCGAGCCACTCTGGCGTCGTGGCCTGCGCCCCTTCTCCCCCACCAATCCCGCGGTGCGGGCCCCCATCCAGGCCCAGCTCGAAAGATGGCGCTCCCTGGGCCTGGAAAGCCTGCTGGTGGGCCAGGCCGAGCGCCTGGCAGCCGAAGGAGCCCCCCTGCCTCTGGATCCGAGGACCCAGGCGGCCTGGTTTTCACTCGATCCCGCCACGGGCCTCCGGCGGCGGCTGGATCCGGGTCAACCCCTTCCAAGGGGTCACTGGCTGAGCCCCGGCGCGGCCCTGCGGCCCCTCATGCAGTCCCTCCTGCTGCCCGTGGAGGCCGCGGTGCTGGGCCCCTCCGAGCGGGCCTACTGGCGCCTCTGCGAACCGCTGTGGGACCGCGTGGGCCTCGCGGCGCCCAGGATCCTGGCCCGTCCCAGCGTCTTCGTGGCACCCCGGGGCCTCCGCATCCATCCGGCGAACCTGCCGCTCCTCCAGGCGGGGGACTGGGCGGGGATTGCGGCCTGGAGGGGGGCCACGGCCACCTCCGCGCTGGGCCTTCCCGAGGCCGATGCCGCCTGGCCCGAGGCCATCCGGTCCAGGTTCGCCGCGGAGGTGCAGCGGACCCGGATCCGCCTGGGGCGCCTGGACCGCCGGCTCCACCGGGAAGCCGCCGCAAGGGCACTCGGTGGCGATCCCGAGCGGCTGCGGCAGATCCTCTTCCCGTTCGGACGCCCCCAGGAGCGGGTGATCCCGGGCCTGGACTGGCTGCGCGACGAAGCCCTGCTGGACCACATCCTGGACCGCATGGACGGACGGACCGACGTCATCCTCCTGGAGGCCCCATGAACCCTGGACTCGACCTGCTGGTGCTCGGCGCCCACCCGGACGACGCGGAGGTCCACGTGGGGGGCCTCCTGGCCCTGGCCTCGGACCGGGGACTGAAGGCCGCCATCTTGGATCTCACGGCCGGCGAGCTCGGCACCCGCGGCACGCCGGAGACGCGGCGGGCGGAGGCCCAGGCCGCCGCGAAGATCCTGGGGGTGCAGCGCATCGTGATGGACTTCCCCGACGGGCGCTTCACCGAGGAGGAGCGCTTCCGCGTGCGCCTGATGGCGGAGCTCCGCAGCCTCCGCCCCAGGGTACTCATCCTGCCCGCCCCGGAGGACCGCCACCCGGACCACCGCCGCGCCCACCGCCTGGGCCGCGAGGCCGCCTACTACGCCGGGCTGAAGAACTACCCCTGCGAAGGGAAGCCCTGGCGTCCCGAGGCCGTGGCCTGGGTGGGCGGCGAGCAGCCAGGCCGGCCGGACCTCCTCGTGGACGTGAGCGCCGTGTGGGATCGCCGCATGGCCGCCTTCGACGCCTTCGGCAGCCAGTTCGACCAGGATCCCGCGCAGCCCCCCACCCGCATCGCCCATCCCGCCTTCCGCCGCGGCGTGCTCGGCCGGGCCATGCACTGGGGCTCCCTGCGCATGTGTGACTGGGCCGAGGCCCTCTGGTGTGAGAAACCGGTGCCTGCGGCCCTGTTGCGGCTGCTCGCGGTGCTGGAGGGTCCAGCCTGAGTGTCAGTGCGGGTCGTCCTTCCCGTAGTCCGCAACGTGCTTCGCCCAGGCGCGCTCCAGGTCAACCGCCGCCAGGTCCTGCCCCTCGGACCGGAGCGTCTCCCGGTAGCCCTCGAAGATGGCCTTCTCCTGATCTTCCGAGGCACGGTCGGGCTTGAACCGCCAGGACCGATCCCGGACCGCCGCCCAGACCCGCGAGAACCAGTCCTCGAGGTCCTGGAAGCGCCGGGTCTGTCGCCCTTCCCGCAGGATGGCCCGATGGACGTCCGCAGGCAGATGGGCCGCCCAGGTCGATCTCGATCCGAACACCGGCATGTCGCGGGCGAACCCCAGAACGGAGGGCGGCTTGGGCAGGAAGGCCGCCCAGGACACCCAGGCCCGCCAGAGGGGGCCGCTGTCCGGCCAGCGCTCCAGCGCCGCCTGGAGTCCGGGCACCAGCTTCCGCGCGACGGCGCGCCAGCGGTCTGGATCCGCGATCCAGGGCGCCTCCGGTCCGAAATCCAGCGGCAGCCAGGCGGCCGCCGCATCCTCCGACAAGCGCGCCTCCAGGGCCGGCTGGGGCATGCGGGCGCGAACGAGGTCGTACCGTTCCTTGCGGGCATCGAGGTGGTCCGGGTGGTTCCGCAGGAAGGCGTCCAGCACGCCGATGCGGGAGGGGGCCACGCCTTCCAGCTGAAGCGCCAGCCGATCCGGATTCGGGGCCGTCTCGCCCCGGGCCAGGATGTCCGAGTCGCCTCGGAACACGGCCCAGCCTTGGGCGGGGAACCCCGCGGCGAGGATGCGATTCGTATCGCTGGGACCCGGCTCTGCCTGCCTCAGCTCGTCCGGGCCATAGGCCGCCAGCAGGCCCCCTGACCGGAGAGAGGCCCATCCCGTGGTCCAGGCAGGTTTCCCCCAGATCACCAGGCGGAGGCCCGGCGTGCCGAGTGGCACCGGCGGATCCGCCAGCGCGGGCTGGTCGAACACGCCGAGGAACCCCTGGGGCGCCGGCTCCGGCGCCGGGGGAGCCCCCTTCGGCAACGCCTCGGGACGCCGGGCGAACCACCGCTTCAGGGAGGCCCGGCTGGCAGCCCACTCGGATCCGGACAGGCGGCGGTACTCCTGGAGCGCCGCGGTGGCCTCGGCCCAACGTTCCTGCTCCGTCAACGCCACCATGCGCCAGAAGCCGAGCGTGGTCTGGATGCTGCGCCAGGCCCGCCAGTCGTCGGGGCCCGATTGGGCGCCGGGTGGCACCAGGGGGATTCGGTCCAGGAACTCGGTCATCTGGACCGGCTCGAGGGCGGACAAGGCCTGGGAGGCGAGGGCGTTCAGGGTTCGCGGCGTGGGCCAGACCCGGCCGGGGGCGGGCACCAGCGGGGGCAGGTCCGGCAGGCCCTGTCCGCCGGGCAGCCCCCGCCCGCAGGCCAGCCATAGCTCGCCCAGTTCCACCTGGGTGGGACGGCCGCCTCCCGCGAAGGCCCCAGGACTTCCAGATTCCGGAAAGCGCTGCCAGGCCGCCTGGACCCCGTCCCGGAGATCCCGGAGCGGAGGCCCGATCTCCGGCGCGGCCGCGGCGCCGAAGAACTCCAGCCAGAACCGGGCGATGAGATCGTCGCCGAATCGCCAGCCGTCCGGCAGGCGGCTCAGCCGGCCCAAGGTGTCCACCACCTCCCGATCCCAACCCGCCGCCCGGGCCGGATCCAGGATCTTCGCCGGCGACAGGCGGAACCAGCGCCTGCCCAGGATGGGCCGGACACCTTCCGCCGCGCCCTGGCGTTCCAGGGCCCGGAACCGGATCCTCGCCATGCTCTGGGCCCGACCGAGACGGAAGGACAGGGCCGTCCCGTGGTCCGGATGCAGGTCGAGGAAGTGGTCAAGGTCATCCCAGGTGGGCTGGAACCCGGCGCTCAGCAGCAGGCCGCGCAGGGCCTCACCCGAGGGGGCCGCCCCCCCTTCATCCAGCACCTCGCCCTTGCGGTCGAGGGCCAGCCAGTGGGGATTCTGCCCCCAGGCCCGGGCCTTCCCCACCTGCTCCAGGTCCACGCCTGAGAGGGGCTGGATCCGGAGATCGCCGGTCACCGAGAGCTGCAGCATCACAGGGTCGGCCGCCAGACTGGCCGAAGGGTCCCACGAAGCCGGAACCAGTAGGCTCAGGGGAGCATGGTCGGTCTTCCGCCAGGTTTGGAGGAAGGCCTCCCAACCCCCATCCTGGGCGCCCATGGGCACGAACGCGCCCACCAGGACCGCCAGGATGGCCCAGGAACGAAGCGCTGTTCCCCACCCGCGCATGCACGGCTCCAAAGGACTGGGATCAAGAGGATTCCCCAGCCTGGACGCTAGCCGAGCCCTCCGTCAAGCGGGCCCGCGAGCCGCCATGTTCAGCGGCCCGGCCCTCGACTAGCCTGGAGGCATGAAGCGCTTCGAATCGGACCTCCTCGCGCAGATCCGCCAGCGGGGCGACGGAGTCTCCGGCCGGGTCCTCGTGGCTTGTTCCGGCGGCGGGGACTCCGTGGCCCTGCTGTTGCTCCTCTGGAGCCTGCGGAAAAGCCTGGGGCTGGAGCTGACGGTGGCCCACGCCGACCACGGCCTGCGGCCCGGATCGGAGACGGATGCCGACTTCGTGCGCCAGCTCTGCCGGAGCCTGGACTTGGACCTGGCAGAAGCCAGCCTGGGTGTGAAGGCCCACGCCGCCCAGCGCGGGATTGGGCTTGAGATGGCCGCGCGGGAGCTGCGCTGGGACTGGCTCCGCCAGGAGGCCGCGGGTACCGGTGCCGCCGCTGTGGCCACGGGGCATACCCTCGACGACCACACGGAAACAGTGCTCATTCGCCTCGCCCGCGGCGGCGGGCTGGGCAGCCTCCGCCCCCTGGCGCCCCGGCAGGGGCCCCGGTGGTCACCCCTGGTGGAGTGCCGCCGCGCGGCGCTCCGGGACTATCTCCGTGCCCGGGGCGTGCCCTGGCGGGAGGATCCCACGAACGAGGAACCTTTCACGGCGCGCAACCGCTGGCGCGCCCTCCTCGATGCCATCCGCCAGGAGGCACCCGAGCTGGATCGGCACCTCTTCGAGACCCATCGTCAGGCCGAGGAGGCCCAGACCCTCGCCCACCGGCTGGTGGCGTCCTGGGAGGGGACTCGCTGGTTCATCGACGATGGCGAGGTCGTGTTCGCGGCTGAAACCTGGACGGAACCTGACCTGCGGTGGACCCTCGAAACCGCCTTCCGCGCCCTGGGCCATCCCGTGGAGGCCTCGCTCCTGCGGAGCCTCGCGCCCTGGCTAGCGGCCCGCGCCACCACCACGCGGAGACCCGCGTCCTGGGGCACTTTCCTCCTAAACCCCGAACCTGGGGGCCGGTATCTGCATCTAAGGCAGGGCCCCCCGATTTCCGGGGCCGATTACACTGGATAGGCACAGGGGCATGGCCCCGAGGAGTGACATTTGAATTCCATGATGAAGAGCGTGCTGGTCTGGCTGGGCATCATCGCCCTGCTCGTGCTTGCCTTCCGCCAGATCCCCCAGAACAGCCGCCAGGTGGAAATCCCGTTCTCGACCTTCTACACCGAGGGCACGGCCGGGAAGTACAAATCCGTGACCCTGTCAGGCTTCGACCTTGAAGGCACCTACCGCGAACCCCAGAAGAACCCCAAGACCGGCGAACCCATCGAGCGCTTCCGCACCGTCGCCCCGCCCATGCAGGACCTGGGCAAGGTGATCCTCAGCTGGAAGACCGAGGGCCAGCTGGACGAGTTCAAGGCGGCCAAGCCCAGCGAGAACAACTTCGCCTATGTGCTCATGTTCTGGGCGCCGCTGCTGGTCTTTGTGGTGCTCTGGTTCGTGTTCATGCGGCAGGCCCAGATGGGCGGCAACAAGGCCCTCAGCTTCGGCAAGGCCCGGGCCAAGGGCCTGTCCACCAGCGCCAAGCGCATCACCTTCGCGGATGTGGCGGGGTGCGACGAGGCCAAGGAGGAGCTGAAGGAGATCGTGGACTTCCTGAAGGATCCCGCCAAGTTCGTGAAGCTGGGCGGCAAGATCCCCAAGGGCGTCCTTCTGGTGGGCCCTCCGGGCACCGGCAAGACCCTGCTGGCTCGCGCCATTGCGGGCGAGGCCAAGGTGCAGTTCTACTCCATCTCCGGTTCCGACTTCGTGGAGATGTTCGTGGGCGTGGGCGCCAGCCGCGTCCGCGACCTCTTCGAGCAGGGCAAGAAGAACGCCCCCTGCATCATCTTCATTGACGAGATCGACGCCGTAGGCCGCCATCGCGGCGCCGGCCTGGGCGGGGGCCACGACGAGCGCGAGCAGACCCTCAACCAGCTGCTCGTCGAGATGGACGGCTTCGAAGGCAACGAGGGGGTCATCCTCATCGCCGCCACGAACCGCCCCGATGTGCTGGATCCTGCGCTGCTGCGGCCCGGCCGGTTCGACCGCCGGGTGGTGGTGGACCGCCCGGACGTGAAGGGACGCTTCGAGATCCTCAAGGTCCACACGGCCGACAAGATCCCCCTCAGCCCCGACGTGGACCTGGAGGTCATCGCCCGCGGCACGCCTGGCTTCGCCGGCGCCGACCTGGCGAACCTCTGCAACGAGGCCGCCCTCTTCGCCGCCCGCACCAACAAGAAATGGGTGGAGATGTCGGACTTCGAGCAGGCCAAGGACAAGGTCTACATGGGCTCGGAGCGGCGCTCCATGGTCATGACCGAGGACGACAAGAAGGTCATTGCCTACCACGAGGCCGGCCACACGGTGGTCGCGGCCACCATGCCCGGCACGGATCCCGTCCACAAGGTGACCATCATCCCCAGGGGCCGCGCCCTGGGCGTCACCTGGCAGCTGCCCGAGCGGGACCGCTACAACCACACCAAGGATTACATGGAGGGCGAAATCGCCATCCTCATGGGCGGGCGCATCGCAGAGGAGGTCTTCCTCAACCAGCACTCGACCGGCGCCAGCAACGACATTGAACGGGCCACCGGCATGGCGCGCGCCATGGTCACCGAATACGGCATGAGCGAGAAGCTGGGTCCCCTCAGTTTTGGGGGCGGCCAGCACGAGATCTTCCTGGGGCGGGACTTCAGCCAGCGCCGGGACTTCTCCGAGGACACCGCCCGGGTCATCGACGCCGAGGTGCATGACATCGTGCTGCGCAACTACCAGCGGGCCAAGAGCCTGATCACCGAACACCGTGATGCCCTGGTGGCGATCGCCGAAGCCCTGCTGGTGCGCGAAACCCTCGAGAGCGGCGACGTGGAGATCCTCATGAAGGGCGGAACCCTGCCTCCCCCCAAACCCGGCAGCAATCCCACCGCCCCCGCGACTACCGAGGGACCCCAGGCCGACCCCGGCCTGAATCCGGCCCTGCGGCCCGTCTAGACATGGGCGCATTCGACTGGGGGCCGCTCCTGGAGGGCGGCCCCCTTTTCCTGGGCATCCTGAACCTTACGCCGGATTCCTTCAGCGACGGGGGGCGCTTCCTGGAACCGGCGTCGGCCCTCGCCCAGGCCCGCCACCTGGTGGATGCTGGCGCGCGCATGCTGGACCTGGGCGCCGAAAGCACGCGCCCTGGTGCCGAGCCCCTGGAGGCCGGGGATGAATGGGCCCGGCTCGCCCCCGTCATCGCCCTGCTCCGGCGCGACCTGCCCGGACTCCCCCTGAGCGTGGATACGCGCCATGCCGCCGTGGCGGAACGGGTCCTCGGAGCGGGCGCAAGGGTCCTGAACGATGTCACCGGCTTCTCCGATCCGGCGATGCTCTCTCTCCTCAGGAGACAGGACTGCGGGCTCATCGCCATGCGGAGCCGCCGGGCCGGCAGCGGATTCCTGATGCCCCCCTACGGAGAGCCCGGCGAATCCACCGCGGACCGTGCCATCGCCGAACTCCTCAAGGTCAGGGACCGCCTCCTGGCGGCGGACCTCGGTCCCCGCCGCGTCCTGTTGGACCCCGGCTTCGGGTTCGGCACCACCTTCACGGAGGACTTGGCCCTGTGGCAGGCCCTTCCGGGGCTTCCGGATCGTCTGGACTGGCCCGTGGCACGTTTCTGCGTAGGCATCTCCCGCAAGCGCTTCCTGGCCTGGAAGGCGGGACAACCCGCGCTGCCACCCGCGGAGCGGGACAAGCTCACCGCCGAGGCCCACGCCGAGGCCGCGGCCTGGGGCTACAGGGTCTTCCGTACCCACGCCATCGGTTAATCTGTCCGCATGAACCTTCGCTACTTCGGCACCGACGGCATCCGGGGGGTTGCGCTGCAACCGCCCCTCACCATCGAGGAGACGGCCCGCTGGGGCGCCGCCTGGGCCCAGGTGGCCCGGGAGAACGGGGTCCGCCGCCTCGTGGTGGGCTGGGATCCGCGAACCAGCTCGGGTCCCCTGGCGGAGGCCTTCGTCCTGGGCGTCGGCCTGGGCCTGAAGGTCTCCGTGCTGGGCCTCGCACCCACGCCGGCCGTGGCCTGGACCGTGGCCCGCCTCAGCGCCGGGGGGGAGAAGACCTGGGGGCTGATGATCTCCGCCAGCCACAACCCCCCCGAGGACAACGGCCTGAAGGGGTTCAACGAACGAGGCGAGAAGCTCGAGGAGGACCAGGAGCAGGCCATCGAGGCCGCCTTCGAGGCGACGCCCGAGCCCACCACCATTTCCGCCCCGCCCGACCACCTGGAACTCGGCCCCTACCTCGCCCACCTGGGCGGCGTGGACCTCCCGGCGGATTTCGGCCTCGTCATCGATTGCGCCCATGGCGCCACCGCCGAGGCCGCCCGCGAGCTCTTCCGAGGCGGCCGGGTCCACTGGATCGGCGTGCCGGCCGACGGTCCGCGCATCAACGTGGGCGTCGGCTCGACCCACCTGGACGCCCTCAGGGCCGCGGTGGTGGCCCAGGGGGCGCACCTGGGCGCGGCCTTCGACGGCGACGGCGACCGGTGCCTCCTGGTGGATGGCGCAGGCCGCGAGATCGATGGCGACCAGATGCTCTGGCTCATGGTCCAGGACCGTCTGGCCTCCGGCGACCCGCCGCCCGGCGTGGTCGGCACCCTCATGACCAACGGCGGCCTGGAACAGGTCCTGGCCGAGACTGGTGTCCCCTTCGTCCGCACGGCCGTGGGCGACAAGTATCTCCTGCGGGAGATGGGGAAGCGGGGCTGGGACCTGGCCGCCGAGGCCTCGGGCCACGTCATCCAGAAGCGCGTGGGCCCCAGCGGGGATGGCCTGGCCACCGCCCTCGCGGTCCTCCGGGCCCTCCTCCACCGGCCCGTTTCGACCCGCTGGGACTGGACCTTCCGCCCCTGGCCCCAGCGCCTGGTGAACGTGAAGGCCCATGCCCGCAAGGACCTCAAGCACTGCGCCGATCTGGGCGAGACCATGCGCGCCATCGAGACCCGATGGGGCCGCGGCATCCGCCAGGTGGTGCGCTGGTCCGGCACCGAGCCCAAGCTGAGGCTCATGGTGGAGGCCCGCGAATCGGCCTGGGTGGACCAGGCGCTCGCCGAACTGGAGGCCGCGGCCCGCCGCGACCTCGACCTGGCCTGACATGGCCCCCGACGTCCGCCGCCCCGTCGACCGCCTGCTGGTACTCTTCGCCCTGCTGCTGCTGGCGGTGGGCATGGTCTGGATCTATTCCGCCTCCGCCATCAAGGCCTCCCAGAACCACGTCGCGGCAACGGCCTTCCTCACCCGGCAGATGGTGGGCGGCGGCATCGGCCTCGGCCTCATGCTGGTCCTCTCCCAGGTGGACCTGGCCCCCCTTCAGGACCACACCCGGCCCCTGCAGATCACCTACCTCGTCATCGTGGGAATGCTTCTGGCCGTGCTGGTCTTCGGCCCGAAGGTCAACGGGGCTCACCGCTGGATCCGGCTCGGGCCCATGAGCCTCCAGCCCTCCGAGCTCTTCAAGCCGGTCTCCGTCCTCATCGCGGCCGGGTGGATGGTGCGCAACCGCGAGGCCTGGTCCAACCGGCAGGATTCCCTGCCCAAGCTGATGGGTCTCTTCGGCATCCTGGTGGTGCCCCTGGCCCTCATCCTCCGGGAGCCCGACTTCGGCACCACCTTCCTGATCGTCTTCGTGGCGCTGATGGTGGTGTTCCTCGGCGGCGCCCCCAAGTGGATCTTCGCCGTGGCCATCCCCGTGTTGGGGGCCCTGGGCACGGCCTTTGTCGTGTTGTCACCGTACCGCCTGGCCCGCATCACCAGCTTCCTCAACCCCGAGGCCGATCCACTGGGCAAGGGGCACCAGGCCCTCCAGAGCCTCGTGGCCGTGGGCAATGGGGGCCTCCTGGGCGTGGGCCTGGGTGCGGGGAAGCAGAAGCTCTTCTACCTTCCGGAGGCGCACACGGACTTCATCTACGCCGTGATCGCGGAGGAGGCGGGCCTGATCGGGACGGTGCTGGTGCTGGCCCTGTTCATCGGCCTCCTGTGGCGGGGCTACCGCATCGCGCGCCGGGTGGGCGATGCCTACCTCAAGCTCTGCGCCATGGGTTTCGTGCTCCTGCTGGTGGTGCAGGCGCTCATGAACATGAGCGTGGTGCTCTCGCTGGCCCCGAACAAGGGCATCCCCCTGCCCTTCATCTCCTATGGCCCCAATAGCCTGATCGCCAGCCTCGTCTGCCTGGGACTCCTGCTCTCCATCAGCAAGGAAGCCGGATCAGCCTAGCCGCAGTGGCTCGTCGTCCTCGTCATCTACCAGGGTGATGTTCGATCCCCCGGAGAGCAGTACCGCATCCTCGTAGAGGTTGCGGAGCTTGGGCTCGAAGCGCTCGCCCTGGGCAAGCCGTGGGTCGGGCCGCAGGGATATGGACTCGCGCACCAGACCGGACAACGTGGCCGGATCGATCCCCAAGACCGCGCCCAGCATCTTCAGGGGATTGGTGGCGCCGAAGGCGTCCATGGGAGTGCGGATCCTCAGCACGGGCCCCTCCCAGTCCATGGAAGCCACCATGGGGCGCAGATCCACGTGCTTCTCCAGTTTCTGTCCGCCCACCTTGCCCGGCCGGTCCCAGGCGAAAGTGGCCGAGGCCATGAACCGTTCCGTGTGGACGCGAGCCGAAGGGAGCAGGGGCTCGGGGCAGGTCCAGCTCCATGCGGAAACCTCCGCGAGTTCGGAGACTGGCGTGGCATAGGCCGGCTGCTCGATCCAGCGGTGGATCCGGAGCCCCTCCGGAAGCCGCCGGTTGATCCCGGACATGAGCGGATCGGGCCCCCGATTCGCGGCCTGGCGCAGGACCGTTTCGGCCCACTCCTCCCGCCCGCCGACGCCGGCCGGCAGCGGGGGGCCCATCTGAAGGATGGGTCGCGGATGGCGGCCCAGGTCCAGCGCCGGTAGCAGGCCTTCGAGGCGAAGGGCCCGGAGGAAAATGCGCTGGAGGTCCCCGCTGTCGAAATCCAGCGCAGGCGTGAGCTTGGCGTAGGCGATCCGCACCGGGACGCGCCGCGTGTCGAGTTGCCAGCTCGCCGTGCGCCGGGCCTGGGCCTTCTCCGCCAAAGGACCGAGCCGTTTCACCAGCGCCTCGAGCGGCAGGCCAGGCGGCAGGGACCTCCTCGACTCCCGCAGGAGGGCCAGGGCGTCCTCGGCCCATCCCCCGGCCTCGAGGGCCGCACATTGCGCTTCCGCCGCGGGGAAGTCCTTCACCTCCAGCGCATCGCCGAACTCCCTCAGCGGAACAGGTTCGAGGCTCGGCGAGGTGGCCTCCATCCCTGCCAGCGCAGCGGCGAGCCGCGCCTCGCGTTCCAGGACGGCCGGCGGAATGGCGAAGGATCGGGGGGAGGTGCTCACCCTCCCAGGATAGTGAATAAATCGAGAAGCAGCGGAAAGACAACCACCCCGGGGAATCCGATTTCCACATCCCATGTGGGAACCTCGGCGGAAACCTGGGCAAAGGCCTTTTCACTCAAGACCCTTCCCGGCTTGCTGAGTTTTGGTGGCAGGCGGAGTTGACCCAAGCATTGACAGGCGTCCCTGAATCCGCTCCAGCCCCGTGTGCGGGAGAAGCTTTTGCGTTCCATCGCACCCAGGTCCACTCTGGAGAAACCCGCCATGCTCCACGATCCCCTCGCCCCCCCCAACCTCCCTCCCGGCTGGCCCTACGCCCGCCGGCACGCCCTCGCCCCCTTGGGGTGCCGGGAGGGCCAGGAACTCCCCGGTCTCGGCGGCGGTTGGCGCGTCTGCACGCCCGGCGGCGAGGTGCCGGAAGGCGAGGCGGATCCGCTGGGAGGGGCCTTCGGTCGCGGCGGCGTCCTCAGTGCGGGGGGATCCGTGCTGCGTCCCTACCGACGGGGCGGCCTCCTCCGTTTCCTCAATGAGCGGACCTACCGATCCTCCCTCCGCTTCGCCGCCGAGCATGCGGTCCATCGCGCGTTGTGGGAGGCCGGGTTCCCGACCGTGGAGCCCCTGGGCTACGCCTGGCGCCCCCACGGGTGGGGCGTCGAGGGCGTGTTCCTCACGCGGCTGGCCGAGGGAGAACCTTGGCCTCACCGCTGGGATCTGAGCGGAGAGGTGCGCTCCGCGCTGGACCAGGCCCTCGAGGCCTTGTGTGCCTGGGGGCTCTGGTCCCCGGACCTGAATGCCACCAATGTCCTCCTCACCCCGGGCGGCGGCATCGCCCTGATGGACTGGGACCGTGCACGCTTCGTCCGCGGCGCGAACCTGCGCCCGCGGTATGCGGCCCGCTTGGCCCGGAGCCTGCGCAAGCTCGGTGCACCGCCGGAAGTGGCGGCCTACTTCGACCGGGCTACATCACCACCGCATCCTGGATGAGCACCGGCTTCACAGGCAGATTGGGGAAATCGCTGCGGGCGTGGCTGGTCTTCACGGCCTTGATGCGATCCACCACATCCATGCCCTGCACCACCTTCCCGAAGACACAGTAGCCCCAGCTGTTGCCGTCCTTCTTGCTCTTGAAGTCAAGGGATGGGTTGTTCACCACGTTGATGTAGAACTCGGCCGAGGCGCTATCCGGGTCCCCCGTCCGGGCCATGGCCAAGGTGCCACGGCGATTCAGGAGCCCGGCGGCCTTGGAGCGGTCGGCCTCGTTGGGGATGGGCGCCTCGGTGCGCTTCTTCCCCAGGTAGTCCACGTAGCCGCCGCCCTGGATCATGAAGCCCGGGATCACGCGGTGGAAGATGGTGCCCTTGTACTGGCCCTTGCGAACGTACTTCAGGAAGTTCTCCACGGTCTTCGGCGCGGCCTGGGGCTCCAGCTCGAGCACGATCACGCCCATGGAGGTGGTGAGCTTCACCCGTGGTTTCGGAGCCGCAGGCAGGGCCAGGGCGGCCAGGGACAGGAGGCAGACGAGGACTCGGCGCATGCGGATCTCCCGGGGGACCGCCCCAGCTTAGCGCGGAGGCTCAGTAGGCGCCGAGGGCCTTCGCCATCGCGTCCCGCTGCCCCTTGAAGCCCTGCTCGTCCCGGGCCTCGCGGATGAGCGATTTGGCCATCTCCGGCTGCCCCAGCCTCAGCAGCGCCTGGGCCCGCATGAGCGCCACCCAGCCCCGCTGGGAAGCCGCCGCGGGCTTGGTCGGGTAGAGCGCCAGGGCCCCCTTCGGATCCCCAGCCTGGAAGCGGAGATCCGCCACCAGGATCGCCAGGGGTTCCCGCGCCTCACCCTTCTCCGGGGCCCGGGCCAGCGCGCCCTCCGCCTCCTTCAGTCGCTGGGACAGGATTTCGCCCTTGGCCATGGGGCGCTGGAGGAGACCCGTGAGGAGCTTCACCCGCTCGGCGCCCGGGCGTGCCTGCCCCAACGAGGTTCGGAGCCGAATCCACTGTCCCTGGGCGGCCTCCACCCGGGCTCGCAGCAGGATCTCGTCGGGTGTCCCGCCCCTGGAGGGCAGCAGGCGGAGAACAGCGGCGGGCTGGGCCTCCGGTTCCACTTTCGCGAGGGCCGCCTTCCGGAGGGCCGCCCGCTCCTTCACCGGCGCTTCGCGAAGCAGGGCCGGGAGGGTGTCCAGGAGCCCGTTGGAGGCCAGCAGTTCGGCCACGCCCAGCCGCTGCTTCGCGTCCAGGGCGCCGAAGGCGCCGGGCCGGAGCCGCGCCAGCAGCTCCCCGGCGAAGCCCTTCTCCAGCCGCTGGTCCACCCAGCTGCCCCAGGCCTGCTTCCACAGGGATCGCACCTCCGGCAGCCCCTCCCGCAGGACGGGATCCATCCCGTCCACCAGGTTCAGGGCGTCCTCCCAGAGGGACTTCGAGGCGAGGAGCCGGAGTTCCACGATCTGGGCCCGTCCCTTGGGCAGCCCCTTCCCTCCCTTGCGGATCTCGGACAGCAGCGATTCGGCGGTCGGCATGTCCTTGCCTCCGGGCAGACTCCCGTCGGTGAGCAGGCTGGCCAGCGCCAGTCGTGCATCGTCCGCCTCGGGCGCTCTCGGATGCTCGTGGATGAGCTTCCGCAGGACCTCCGCCGAGCCCTTCGCATCCCCGGCCCGTCCCAGGAACTGGCCGTAGGCGAGGTCCACCCGGGCCATGAGCGGACTGGCGGGAAAGAGGTTGGCGAAGGAGGTCCGCGTCCCCTCCGCCTGCTCCCGCTCGCCGGCGGCGCAGAGCACCTCGGCCATGGCGGCCAGTCCCCGTTCGGTGGGCTTGTTCTGGGCCTCCAGCGGCTGGAGAGCCTGGACGATCGGAAGGCCTTCGAGGGGACGCCCCTGCTGGACCAGCGTCCATAACAGCAGCTCCTGGGCCCGGCGCTTCCGCTCCGCGGGGATGTCCGAGGCCAGCGCCCGGTGGAGCCGGCCCTCCGCCTCCTTGTAGCGGTTCTGGCCCACGGCGTCCTCGGCCAGCACCACCTGGGCCTCCGCCGTATAGGGCGACCGGGGCCACTGCTTCTCGAGCTTCCGGAGCGACACCGAGGCTCCCGCCAGGTTTCCCAGACGGGCCTCCAGCATGCCCTGGGCGTACAGCACCATCTCCCGTTCCGGCACCTTGCTCGAACGGAACGCGTGCCTCCGGAGCCGGTCCAGGACCGCCCGGATGGAGGCGGGATCCTGGGCCGCCAGGGCTCCCCTGGCCAGTTCTGCCGCCTGGGCGTCGGTCATCCGGCCCTGCTGGATGGCCGCAGGATGGGGTGGATCCGTGGGCTGGGCCTGGCCGGGTGCCGTTCCCAGGAGCAGCGCGAGCGCCCCCGGCTGCCAGCGCGGGATCACGTGAGCCACCGGGCGAGGAGGGTCCGCTTGGTCTGCTCGAACTCCTCGTCCGACAGCAGGCCCTTGGCCTTCAGGGCGGCCAGACGTTCCAGATCCGCGAGGGTGTCGACCTGCACGGGGGGGGCGGTGGGAGTGATCTGGTTGGCGAGGATCTCCATCCGGCCGAGGGTGGTCTCCAGGCGCTCGGCCCGTTCCGTGAGTTCCTTCACCTTGGCCCGCAGTTCGTCCCGCTCGTGGGCCAGAGTCCTTCGCTCCATGAGCCTGCGGAGGGTGTTCCGGAACTGATCAATCTGCATGGGTTTCGTCACGAAATCGAAGGCCCCGAGCTCCATCGCCTCGGTGGCCTCGCGCACGCTCCCGAATCCCGTGAGCACCAGGACCGTGCAGCTGGGGTTGGCCTTGAGAGCTGCCTTCAGCACATCCATCCCGGTCTTGCCGGGCATCACCAGGTCCGTGATCACCAGGTCGAAGGGAGGATGGGCTTCCCGGAGGATCTTCTCCGCCGCTTCGCCCGTGGCCGCTGTGGTCACCAGGAATCCCTCCCCCTGGAGCAGGGTGGAGAGCGTCTCCCGGGGCATGGGGTCGTCGTCCACCAGGAGGAGGCTCGGCGAGGGCATCTGAGGAGGGACGATGGGACGGGTCAAGGCGATACCCCGGAAAGGCTGACAGTTTCCTTTCGGTCCATTGTGCCCGGCCCTGGAGCCTGGGACGGGGGGCAGATTCGGTGGAGCGCGACCATCAGGCCGCCCCCCTCAGCCGGTACACGAACGCGAGGACCTGCGCCACGGCCTGGTAGAGGTCCCGCGGGATGGGCTTGTCCACCGACACGGTCCGATAGAGGGCCCGGGCCAGCTCGGGGCGCTCGAGGGTCGGCACCCCTGCCTCCCGGGCCCGTTCGCGGATCTTCAGGGCCAGGTGGTCCAGCCCCTTCGCCACGCAGACGGGGGCGGAAGTCTTGTCGTCATAGCGGAGCGCCACCGCCACGTGGGTGGGATTCGTCACTACCACGGTGGCCTTGGGAACCTCGGCCAGCATGCGTTTCCGGGCGACGGCCATCATGATGGACTTCTGCTGGCGCTTGATCTCAGGGTTCCCTTCCGCGTCCTTGAACTCGTCCTTGATCTCCTGCTTGGTCATGCGGATGCTCTTCTCCCAGCTGTGGCGCTGCCACGCGAAGTCAGCCAGGGCGAGCAGGAACATGGCGATCATCACGTTGCGGTAGAGGATGAAGAGGGTGGCCTGGAAGAGATCCAGCGCCTGTCCCAACGGAAGCCTGAGGGTGTCCAGGAGCAGCGGAACCCGTGAGGCCATCACGGCATAGGCCACCCAGGCCAGGAGCGTGAACTTCAGCAGGCTCTTGAGGAGGTCCACTGCGGCCCGGGACGAGAAGAGCCGCTTGAACCCCTGGGCTGGGTTGAGCCGGTCGAACTTGGGCTGGATGGCCTTCGAGCTCAGGCTGAAGCCCCGCTGGCTGAACCCAGCCGCCAGGGCCACGAGCAGGTTCAAGGACAGGAAGGGAAGGACCACCCGGGCCAGGATCTGGATGACGTCCCGCAGGAGGGGGACCCGGTTCCCCTCCGCCAGGGCGCCAGGGACCGCCTTCCCCAGGAAGTAGGCCACCTGCTGGCCCATCAGGGCCAGGGTCGCTCCCCCCAGTCCCATGAACAGGAACAGGTTGCCCCACAGGAGGAGGGCCGCGTCGAAATCCGGACTGCGGGGGACCGATCCCTCGTCCCGGGCCTTCTGCCTCCGTTTGGGGGTCGCTTTCTCGGTGCGATCGGGTTCGTTGGCCATGACCTAGGCGCCTCCTAGCCCAGCAGCCGCAGGGCGATGCGCGGCGCGGTCTCGAAGAGGGGAACCAGCCAGGGTCCCAGCTCCCGCAGCAGGAGGCCCAGAATCACCATGCCCAGGGCGATCTTGAGGGGAAAGCTCAGCTGAAGCAGCTGGAGCTGAGGCATGAACTTTCCGGAGATCCCCAACGTCAGATCCATGAGAAAGAGCACCGCCAGCACAGGGAAGGCCAGCTGGAAACCCTTGGCCAGAAGCTGCCCCAGGAGCAGGATCAGGCCCATGGCCTGGAGCGGCACTCCGTGGCCGAGGGGAGCCACCCGGTAGCTGTCCACGAGGGCCAGGATCATCTGGTGGTGGAGGCCCGTGACGAAGATCAGCACCGAGGCCATCTGCACCATGAGGGAGCCCGACACGGACATCGACTGGGAGGTTGAAGGGTCCAGGAACTGCACGAAGGAAAAACCCATCTGCATGTCCATCAGGGCCCCCGCGAACGACACCGCCTCGATGATCCACGCCACCACGGTCCCCAGGAGCAGGCCCACGGCCAGTTCCCCCGCCATGAGGGCCACCAGCGCCGGAATGCCGGCGGGGAGGACGGCTGGCGCCGGGACCACCGGAACGATGATCGTGGCCAGGATCACGCCGAGGGCCGCCCTCAACTGGAGCGGCAGCTGTTCCGATCCCAGCATGGGGAAGGCCGCCAGCAGGCCCGTGATCCGGGTGAGGACCAGCATCCAAAGCACCACCCGATCGGCCGTGAAGGCCCAGACCGCAAGGTTGGAGAGGGTGGGCGTCACGGCGGATGACCTACGGAATCGACCGGATGACCGTGTTGAAGTCCGTGAACATGTGGGTGGTGAAGCGCACCAGGACCTGCACCATCCAGGGGAAGGTCAGGGCCACCACCACCATCACGGCCACGATCTTCGGCACGAAGGCGATGGTCTGGTCCTGAAGGCTGGTCACCACCTGGAAGATGGAGATGACCAGGCCCACGACCAGCGACACCAGCAGCGCCGGCCCGGCCACCAGCAGGGCGGTCTTGAGGGCTTCCTTCCCGATCTGGGCGATGACCAGCTCGTTCATGCGCCCCTCCGGTCCAGACTTCCAGCCGACAGCCGGCAGTGGACAGCTGACAGCGTCTTCATCCTGTGTACCCCCTCACCAGCGATCCCACGATGAGGTACCAGCCATCGACAAGCACGAAGAGCAGGATCTTGAACGGCAGGGAGATGACCACGGGGGGAAGCATCATCATGCCCATGCTGAGCAGGATGCTGGCCACCACCATGTCCACCACCAGGAAGGGCAGGAAGATCATGAAGCCGATCTCGAAGGCGGTCTTCAGCTCGCTGATGAGGAAGGCCGGGAGCAGGCACTCCATGGGCACGTCCGCCTTGGTCTTGGGGGCCGGCGCCTTGGCGATGCCCAGGAAGAGCGACAGGTCCTTCTTCCGCGTGTAGCGGAGCATGAACACCTTCAGGGGCGCCGAGGTGCGGTCCAGGGCCTGGTCCACCGTCAGCTCGTTGCGCTGGAGGGGCTGCAGCACCGTCGTGTTGATCTCCCGGGCCGTGGGGGCCATGACGAAGAAGGTGAGGACCAGCGAGAGGCTGATGAGCACCTGGTTTGAGGGGGTCTGCTGAGTGCCAAGCCCCTGGCGGAGGAAGTGCATGACCACCACGATGCGGGTGAAGCTGGTGGCCGTCATGAGGATGGTGGGGGCCAGGGAGAGCACCGTCAGCAGCAGCACCGCCTGGAGGCTGGAGCTCAGAGCCGGGCCCGAGGGAGTCTTCCCGAAGTCCACCGTGACGGAGGGAAGGGGAGCCTGCTGCTGCGCGCAGAGGCTGACTCCCGCCAGAATGAGCAGGACCAGGGGCAGCCATCGGAGGATCCGGTTCACTGGCCCCCCCCGGACTGCTTGAGCATTGCTTCCATCTCCATCACCGGCACCGGCCGCCCCAGGTCCACCTGCTGAGCCAGGGCCCGGTCGAAGGAAGTGGTCTCGGAGGTCTGTTCCAGGCCGTCCAGCCGTGCCAGGAGGCTGATGCCCTGGGGAGCCAGGGCGATGAGGAACCGTTCGCCCTCGACGTCCAGGATCGACACATAGCGCCGGTCGCCCAGGGCCAGGGTCTCAGCCACCTTCAGTTTTCCGCCTCCGCTGCCGGGAAGGCGGCCCCGGCCGTACTTCTTGAGCGCCCACAGGCTCGCACCAGCCAGCCCCAGCACCAGCACCAGGGAGCCGAAGGCCCTCAGACCCGAGGGACCGGCGTCCGGCGTCTGACCCTGCGTCGGTTTTCCGTCCTCCAGGTTCAAGGGGGCCTGGAGTTCCTTCTCCGCCGCGCTGGGCGGTGGGCCCGGACGGGGGGCCTCCTGGGCGAAGAGACCGAGGCCCGCCATCATTCCCAAGCACAACCAACCACGTCGCATCACGACAAACTCCCGACACATCCCCCGGATCAGGGCGAGAGGGATGCCAGCCCCGGCCATTGCGGGTCGGGCCCCCTGGGCGTAGGGTGGTACCCCTCATCACGTGATGCCCTTTGAAGGAGCTGCCATGTCTGCCTTCCTGCTCACCGTGAATGGCCGGCGCCGGTCCGTGGACGTGGACGCCGACACCCCCCTGCTCTGGGTTCTCCGGGACACCCTGGGCCTCACCGGCACCAAGTTCGGGTGTGGCCAAGGCGTCTGCGGATCCTGCACGGTCCACAAGGACGGAAAGGCCGTCCGGTCCTGCCAGGTGCCCCTCAAGGAAGCCGCCGGGGCTTCCATCGTCACCATCGAGGGCCTCTCGAAAGACGGTTCCCACCCGGTCCAGCGCGCCTGGATCGAAGAGGACGTGGCCCAGTGCGGCTACTGCCAGCCCGGCATGCTCATGACGGCCGCGGCCCTCCTGGCGGGCAATCCCCATCCCACGGATGGCCAGATCGACGACGCCATCGGAGAGCACATCTGCCGCTGCGGGACCTACCCGCGGATCCGGAAGGCGGTCCACCGGGCGGCCCAGGGAGGTGCGAAATGACCAGCCGTCGCGACTTCCTGAAGGTTACTGGGGCCGCGGGTGCCGGTCTGGTCCTGGGCCTCCGCCTGGAGGCCAAGCCCCGGCCGGGCGAGACACCCTTGGCCGGGTTCCGCCCCAACGCCTATCTCGCCATCCGGCCGGACGGCACGGCCCAGCTCACCGTCCCCAAGTCCGAGATGGGCCAGGGCGTCCGCACGGCCCTGCCCCTCGTCCTCGCCGAGGAAATGGACCTGGACTGGTCCCGGGTGGAGCTGATCCAGGCCATGCCGGGCCCCGATTTCCAGCACCTGGGCACCGGCGGCAGCACCAGCGTCAGCACCACCTGGACCGTCCTGCGCACGGCGGGAGCCGCGGCCCGCGAGATGCTCGTGGCGGCCGCCGCGAAGACCTGGGGCGTCCCCGTGGACCAGTGCCGCACCGGGAAGGGCTTCGTCCACGGGCCCGGCGGGCAGAAGACCAGCTACGGCCAGCTGGTGGAGGCGGCCGCGAAGCTGCCGATTCCGAAGGCGCCCAGATTGAAAAGCCCCGCTGATTTCCACCTCCTCGGGCGCCCGACCCTCCGGGTGGACGGTCCGAAGATCGTCACCGGCAAGGCCCTATTTGGCCTGGACACACGTCGACCTGGCCAGCGTTACGCCGCGGTCCTCCGCTGCCCCGTCGTCGGCGGTCAGCCGAAGGCCTGGGACGAGACCAAGGCCAAGGCCGTACGCGGCGTGAAGTCCGTGGTGAAGGTCCCCACCGGCCTCGCGGTCGTGGCCGACGGCACCTGGGCCGCATTCAAGGGGCGCGAGGCCCTGGCCGGCAGCGTCTCCTGGGATGAGGGCACCCACAAGGACTTCAACTCGAAGGACCTGGAAATCCGCATGCGCGCCGCGCTGGACGGACCCGCCGACACGGCCCGGCAGGCCGGGGACGTCCCCGCCGCCCTGAAGGCATCCGTCCGGGTGGTGGACGCGGAGTATTTCTTCCCCTTCCAGTCCCACGCCACCATGGAGCCCATGAACGCCACGGTGCATTCCCAGACGGAGGGTGCCGAGTTGTGGCTGGGCACCCAGGGTCCCAATGCGGTGCAGGAGCGGGCAGCCAAGGCCCTGGGCCTCAAGGCGGAGCAGGTGAAGGTGAACGTGGTCCTCCTGGGCGGCGGCTTCGGCCGGCGTTCGGGCACCGACTTCAGCACCGAGGCTGCGCAGGTGGCCAAGGCCGCCGGCGGCGGGCCCATCCAGGTGGTCTGGAGCCGGGAGGACGACTTCCGCCACGACCAGTTCCACCCTGCCACCCTCCATCGCCTGAAGGCCGGTGTGGACAGCCAGGGCGGGCTCGCCGCCTGGTCCCATCACATCGCCGGCGGCGCGGTGTTGCGTTCCTGGCTGGGGGGCCAGAAGGCCCCTGGCCAGGCCGAGACCGAGGCCAACGGCGCCCATGACATCCCCTACGACATCCCCGCCCTCCATGTGGCCTTCGCCGAAGTGGAAGTGCCGGTAGCCCTGGGCTGGTGGCGCGCCATCGAGATCGTCCCCAACGTCTTCGCCCGGGAGTGCTTCCTGGACGAAGTGGCCCACAGCCTCGGCAAGGATCCCCTCCAATTCCGTCTGGATCTGCTGGGGCGGCGCGCCAAGGTGAAGGTGGGACGTGACGAGGTGGACATCGCCCGCCTCCGCCGGGTGCTGGAGCTGGCGGCGGAAAAGGCCGGCTGGGGCCGGAAGCTGCCTACGGGCCATGGTCTGGGCCTCGCCTGCCACGCCTACGACGCCCGCACCTACATCGCCGAAGTGGCCGAAGTGTCCGTAGTGAAGGGGAACCTCCGCATCCACCGGGTCACGGCCGCCGTGGACTGCGGCATCGTTCTCAACCCCCTGGGGCTCGAGGGCCAGGTGGAGGGCGGCGTCGCCTGGGGGATCTCCGCCCTGACCAGCCAGATCACCTTCGAGAAGGGGCGAACGGTGCAGGAGGGCTACGACACCTTCCCAATCCTGCGCCAGCCGGACATGCCCGCCGTGGACGTCCACGTGGTGGCCAGCGCCGAGGCCCCCTCGGGCATGGGCGAACCGCCCGTTCCCGTCTGCCTCCCCGCCGTGCTGAACGCGTTGTTCGCCGCCACCGGCAAGCGGGTGCGGCGGCTCCCGCTGGTGCCCGAAGACTTCGCCTAGGATGAAGGAACTCCAGGACATCCTCCGGATCGTTCGCCAGGAGCCAGGGCCCTTCGCCCTGGCCACCCTGTTCCGGGTGGAGGGCGTCAGCTACCGGGGCCCCGGCGCGCGGCTCCTCACGGACGGGAAGACCGTCCTGCGCGGTTCCCTCAGCGGCGGCTGCCTGGAGGGCGAGATCCTGGCCCGGTCAGCGGAGGCGCTCGCATCCGGCCTCCCCCGCCTCCTCCGCTACGACCTGCGGGGGGAGGCGGATCTGGTCTGGGGCAGCGGCAGCGGCTGCGAGGGCGTCCTCGACATCCTGGTGGAACCCTTGGTCGGATTCCCCGACTGGATGGCCTGGATCGAGGAGGCCCGGACCTCCCGGAAACCGCTACGGCTTCGTACCGACTTGTCGCGCGAAAAGCTCGGAAGGCGCAGCATTCCGAGCTACCCAGGCGCATCCACGCCTGGCCAACGGGATGAATGCTTCGAGGATTTCGTGGCCCCCATTGCCCTCTGGATCCTGGGGGCCGGTGACGACAGCCGCCCCCTGGCGCGCATGGCGAAGGAACTGGGCTGGATCGTGGGCCTGCAGGACCACCGCCCCGCCTTCGCCCGGCCGGAACGGTTCCCGGAGGCTGACGCGGTCCTCGCAGGGCACCCTGCCGACACGATTCCTGGCCTGCGACTGGACCACCGGAGCGCCGTGGTGCTGATGACCCACAACTACCTCAAGGATCTGGAGGCCTTGCGACGCCTGCTGCCCTCCGCCGCCGGGTACCTGGGGCTCATGGGGAGCCGGGCCCGGAGCGCGAAGCTGCTGGCGGAGCTGGCGGTCGAGGGATTCCAATCCGATGCACGGCTGCACACCCCCGTGGGGCTGGACCTGGGCGCGGGGGATCCCGAGACCATCGCCCTTGCCATCCTGGCGGAGGTCCAGGCCGCGCTGCACGGCCGCTCCGGAGGCTCCCTCCGCGACAGCGCCGCCGCAGCGGCAGTCTCGTGAGCGCGGCCCTCCCCTCGGCCGTCATTCTTGCGGCGGGTGCCGGCCGACGCATGGGCGGGCCCAAGGCGCTGCTCGTCCTGGAGGGCGAGACCCTGCTCCGCCGCGCTGCGCGGACGGCCCTGGAGGCGGGCTGTACACCCGTGGTGGCCGTGGTCGGCCCCTGGGATCCGGGCCTTGGGGACCTTGCGGTGGAGACCGTGGTGAATGCCGCGGCCTCCGAGGGCATGGCCAGTTCCATCCGAAGCGGTTTGACTGCGCTCCCGGACGGGGTGGAGGCGGCGCTCCTCCTCGCCGTGGACCAGCCGGCGATGGACGCTACGCTCCTGCGCGATCTGATGGACCTCTTCCAGCGCTCCGGCCACCGCCCCGCCGCCTGCGCGTATGAAGGAACGATGGGAATCCCCGCGGTGTTCCCCCGGCGCCTGTTCCCGGACCTGCAGCAGCTCACCGGCGACCGGGGCGCCAAGGAAATCCTAGTCCGGGAAGGCGCCGCCACCCTGCCCTTCCCCGAGGGGGCGCACGACCTCGATCAGCCCGAGGACCTCGACCGAATCTGACGAAGCGACCCGCCTTCGCCCGCTCACCACATGGGTCCCCCGGGGATGTCGCGAGCGACAGTGAGCAGGCGGTTTCCCCAAGTTCATGTCAGGCGCTGAGGCCGGCCTTCTTCTGGAGGTGGTCGTAGCGCTTCCGGGCCTGCTCCAGCTCTGCCAGGTGGGCGCCGGCCCATTCGCACAGGGCACCCATCGGCTCGTTGAGCGTGTGCCCGAGGGCCGTCAGCTCGTATTCGGTGCGGGGCGGCACCTCGGGATAGACGTGCCGGGCCACAAGTCCATCCCGCTCCAGCTTGCGAAGGGTCTGGGTGAGCATCTTCTGGCTGATGCCCCCGATCTGGCGATGCAGGTTCCCGTAGCGCTGGCGACCGCGGGACAGCAGGTAGATCACCAGGGTCGTCCACTTGTCGGCGATGAGATCCAGCACCTGGCGGGTGGGACATTGGGCGCTGAGGACGTTGGGATGCAGGGAGCAGGCCTTGCTAACCATGAGGTGCCTACCTTCCAAAAAGGTGCCTACTTTCTTTTCGATCGTAAGCATCCAACCATTGTGCCACAGGCGGACGGAATGCAAGCCGTCAAAGGAGACTCAAGATGTCCAAGCTTTCCATCGTGTTCCACAGCGGCTTCGGGCACACCCGCGTGCTGGCCGAGCGGGTCAAGGCGGGTGCGGAACGCGTCGTCGGCACCGAGGTGCTCCTCATCCCCGTGGAGGAGGTCGAAGCCCACTGGGCCGACCTGGAGGCCGCCGACGCCATCGTCTTCGGCAGCCCCACCTACATGGGCAACGTGAGCGGCCCCTTCAAGGTGTTCATGGATGCCAGCTCCAAGCCCTGGTACGAGCGGAAGTGGAAGGACAAGC
>Ga0208789_1000226_pt1 | contig 68183 bp, 61 predicted proteins | sample Methanotroph_Enr_FD_187368 | JGI IMG/M metagenome (GOLD analysis project Ga0208789, IMG submission 187368) | Enriched soil microbial communities from Old Woman Creek wetland in Ohio, USA - Methanotroph_Enrichment_5 (SPAdes) (version 2) | ecosystem: Environmental > Terrestrial > Soil > Wetlands... | reverse complement strand
AGCGCGATGCGGCCAGCAGAGTCTGTTGTTCTTCCAGAGTCAGTGTCTTGATGCGTTTCATGTTCACCTCTGTCGCTTCAACTCGACTGGCTGCATTTTGCCGGTTTTTTTATGTATGCGTACTTAAGTAATCATCAAACTCCTCGAATTTCGGGCGCTGATGGGTATTAAGGATATCTTCCAACACCAGCGCATGAATATCGAAATGTTGTCCGATCGCATCAATGATTGAAACATCTTTCAAGCCGTCGATAATCACCCAGGTAACGGTATCGGTGGTTTGGTAGGGGAGCAGTTCTTCGATATTTTTTATGGTGCGCTTGGTCAGCGTCGATTTGTTGTAGTTTATGACGGTAATTTTATGTTCGTGTTCATGCACTTCGCCGACATGAACCAACGAACCGGGCGGCAAGCCTGATTTTTCGGAAGCGTAACTCAATGATTCGGACATAGTTTATTCCTTATTGATAAATATTTTATCCGCTTGCCGGATTCAAGGATAATGGCGCACATTTTACAGCTGCTCCGGTCGTTGTTTGGATCGAAGTATAACTTTTAGATTAAGGCTTTACACAGATGATAGACAAACCGATGTTGGGCTGGCGCGAATGGGTGGCTTTACCTGAGCTCAATCTGCCGGAGATTAAAGCAAAAATCGATACCGGGGCTAAATCATCGGCTTTGCATGCGTTCGCTATCGAGCCTTATCGAAAAGATGGGCAACGATGGGTGATGTTTGCGATTCATCCCTTGCAGAAAAGTTGCGATGTGGCGGTTGAATGTCATGCGCCGGTTAAAGATCGCCGGCTGGTTATGGATTCAGGCGGGCATAAACAGCGTCGTTATGTGATAGAAACCTCGATAGTCCTGGGGCGGTCGTTCATCACAGCCGAAATGACGCTGACTAATCGGGACAGTATGAGTTTTCGTATGCTGCTGGGACGCACTGCAATGGATAAAAGGTTTATTATCGATCCCGGCGCATCGTATTTACAGGGGCTGCCCGATGCGGTTGAATGCCGGCGATTGCTGGAGAAGGAAAGGCGTATAGTTTCCGGATAATTTAACAATTGTTGACGATATTTTTTAGAGTGTATGAGTAAGAAGATTAAAACCGCATTTGTCTGCGACCAATGCGGAGCCGACTTTCCCCGCTGGGGCGGGCAATGTACCAGTTGCGGCGAATGGAATACGATCAAGGAGGTCAGGCTGGGCGGGGCGGAACGTAATAACCGCTCGGCGGGTTATGCCGGAAGCCGGTCCGAGGTCAAGTTATTATCGGATGTTAATCTTTCCCAGGCGGAGCGGATTTTTAGCGGAATTTCAGAGTTCGACCGGGTTTTAGGCGGCGGGATTGTTTGCGGCAGTGTGGTGTTGATCGGTGGTGCGCCTGGAGCCGGCAAGAGTACGTTGTTGTTGCAGGCGATTGCCAACATTGCCGCGCGCGGCGTCAGTGTGCTGTATGTGTCCGGTGAGGAGTCGCTGCAACAGATTGCCGAAAGGGCGCACCGGCTTAAACTGCCGGCGGACAAAATCATGATGTTGGCCGAAACCTCGGTGCAACGTATCTGCGATGTGATGGATGAGATCAAGCCGCAAATTCTGGTGATCGACTCGATTCAGGTGATGCATACCCAGGATACGGAATCGGCGCCGGGCTCGGTTTCGCAAGTCAGGGAGTCGGCCAGTTATTTGACTCAATATGCCAAAAAACATGGGGTATCGATTTTCATGGTCGGGCACGTCACTAAGGATCAATCGCTGGCGGGACCGATGACCTTGAGTCATATTGTCGATACCCAAGTGATGTTGGGATCAACCGATGATGCCCGGTTCAGGGTGTTAAGAGCGGACAAGAACCGCTTCGGCAGCGTCGGCGAATTGGGTTTTTTTGCGATGGACAGCACGGGGCTAAAAGAGGTTAAAAATCCGTCGGCGATGTTTTTAAACCGGCCGGACAAACCTTCTTCCGGCAGTGTGGTTACCGTGTTGTGGGAAGGGACGCGGCCGCTGCTGGTGGAAATTCAGGCGTTGGTTACCGAATGTCAATACGGCAATCCACGGAGATTGGCGGTGGGTTTCGATCAAAATCGCCTGGCAATGTTGCTTGCGGTGCTGTCCCGGCACGGCGGCATTTTTACTGCAAATGATGAAATTTATGCCAATGTGGTCGGCGGCATTAAAGTGACGGAGACCAGTTCGGACTTAGCTATTGTGGTAGGCGTTGTGTCCAGCCTGAGGGATAAAATCATTCCGCACGATGCTTTTTTCTTTGGGGAGATTGGTTTGAGCGGTGAAATCAGGCCGGTAGCCAATGGTCATGCGCGGCTGAATGATGCGGCAAAACATGGCTTCAAGAAGGCCGTTATTCCCAAGGCCAATATGCCTAAAAAATCGATTGAGGGCTTGGAGATTCACGGAGTTGCGACGCTTTCGGAGGCGTTGGATATTATTGCGGAGATGTGAAGATAGGTAAAAGGCTAAAGGGCAAAAGTGGACTCCTTAGCCTTTTGCCCTTTGCCTTTCCCCTATAGATTACTCAATTAAAGCTAATAAATCCCTTTCCAATAAGGCGCTGCTGCCAAGATTGAGTTCAACCAATCGGCGCAGTTCGGAGATGCTGTCTATGTCGATATGTTCACATTTAAAGCCCACTTTATTATCTACAACATGAGTTGCGCTAAGTTCCATTTTTATTTGGGCCAGTTCGGAGAGATGTAAAGTAAGGGTATAGAGTTTATCCGGGGCTTCGTTCCAAGGAAGTTCAAAACTTAATAAACAGCCTTTTAAAGACAGGTCAATAATTTTGCAGTTCCAAGTTTTTTCCTCACAGCTTAACATGGCTTCTGCTGCATAGAGGATGCGGTGAAAATGACGGTTATCGGTGTTTTCTATTGAATGCATGGCTTTAATTTAAAAAGAATTGTAGAGATGTGTTATCGATAACCAGCACGTCATTAGTGTTTAGTTTCAGTGATTTATCGTTTAATGGTTCATTATTGACGGTTATCGCGCCATTGTTTTCCAATACCGAAACGAAGTAACCCTCTTTCCTTTTTGATATGGCAATAACGCCGTTGCCGTTATGTCCAAGCCGCGTCATGGCTTTTTTTAATTGCAAAATTTTACCGATATTATCGCCGTTCATAAATTGCAAGTTGGCGGTAGTACTATGCACTTCACCGTCAATTTCCTGATTAAGTGATTTTACATCTTCATCAAGAAAGTTGTTGGGTTCGGAAGAGGAAACTGCGGATTCAGCAGTATTAAAAATGATGTCGTGTTTTCCTATTGATATGATGTCGTCGTTATTGAGACTGCATATTTTGGTTTTTTTTCCGTTGATGATGAGAGGGAATTCATCATTGAGCTGTTTGATAGTGCTGTCATCGTCACGAATAATGATGACGGCGTGAGCCGGGGCGACGGCCAAGCTATCAATGGTGACATCATTGGTTTCATCGCGTCCGATATGCACAATACCCCGTCCAAACAGGCTCGAATGGATTGCTTTATCTTTAAAAAAAACAGTGAGTTTTACCATTGATATTGATAGCGCTTTTTTAATCGAATCTTGATTATAGACGGTATTATTTTAGTTGTTAAAGAAATTCCATTTTCGAGCTACGGCGCGATTTATATTGTAAAAAGGTTTATTTTCTAGGTAAGAATTTAACCAATTTAACGCTGTTTTCGTCCCGCTTTATGATTTCCACAAGGTAGTCGTGTAATCTGATGCCGGTTCCGGCTTCGGGTATGGTTTCCATAAATTCAATGATAAGTCCGTTGAGTGTCTTTGGCCCCTCGGTGGGAAGCGACCATTGAGTCATGCGGTTTAATTCCCTAATGGTAATGTTGGCGTCAACCAGATAGCTGCCGTCGCTTTGTGCTCTTACGGTTACATCATCTGTGATCAGTTCCCCTACTATTTCCTGTAGCAAATCGTCTAGTGTAACCAGTCCCTGCACATCGCCATATTCGTCGACTACCAGGCCTATGCGGATCTTTTCATGTTTAAAGCGATGCATTTGATTATGCACTGGGGTGCTTTCAGGAATAAACGACGGTTTATCCAGATGGTTTATGATGGTTTGTTTGTCAAAATCGTCCTGATTGACCAGCGCGAGTATTTTTCTTAAATGTATAAAACCGATAACTCTGTCGATACTGGTTTTATAGACGGGTAACCGGGAGTGCGGATTGTTTTTTATGTGAGCAATGATCTCTTCAATAGGTAATTCAAGGTCAATACCGATAATTTCTTTGCGCGGCGTCATGATGTCTTCCACCGTTGCCGACTCGAGTTCAAGTATACCCATCAGCATTTTTTGGTAGCGTATAGGCATTAAGCTTTCCGCATCGCTAATGATGCTTTTTAATTCGTCTGTATTCAGCGCGTCATGACGGTTTTTTCTGATATCGACACCGACGGCTCGGAGTAACAGGTTAACAAATAAATTTATAAACCAAACAACAGGATACAGGATTTTTAGTAAGGGGGCGTAAATCCAGGCGGCAGGGAAAGCCAGCGGCTCCGGTTTTATTGCCGCGAGCGTCTTGGGTGTTACTTCCGAGCAAATAAGCATCACGATAGTTAAAATTCCGGTGGAGATCGCTATCACGGATTCATCATCGGTATAGAGCTTGATTGCAATGACGGTTGTAAGCGATGCTGCGAAATTATTAATAAAAATATTACCCAATAGCATCAGGCCGAGTAAATGATCAGGTCTTTGCAATAGTTTTTGGGCTTTTATCGCACCGGGGTGTTTTAACTTAACCAGATGTCTTAAACGGTAACGGTTTAACGACATTAAAGCTGTTTCCGAGCCAGCGAAAAAAGCGGAAAGAATAAGCATGGTGACAAGTATGCCAAACAGCATACTAAGGGGCATATCGTTCAAAGAAGGTGCACTCTGGGTTATGAAAACAACCCTAGTGTCTATGATGAGAAATTTTTGTCAAGCGTGGATGTACGTTGCAGCTTGATTTGTTTAGTTAAATTACATTAAGAAGGTTTTAGAACAATATGAAATAAAAAGAATTTTGACATGTTACTCATTCGATGCTTAACTTTGTCAGATAGCCGAATAATTAAAAGGGATTATCTTCAAGGCTGTGCGGAGTGATGAACCGCAGTTATTGTTGCAGAAGGTGTAAGTCTAAATCCAAACCGCCTACTTAATGAGAGTGATGAGTGTGAAAATATGGCGTTACCGCGTATTTTGTTAGTTGATAATAATAAAGCAAGAATTCAACAGCTGGAGGCGGTTTTTCAGTTTATGGGCTATGGAATAGAAGCCGTCGGTTCAGCGGATTATATACCTTGTTTTACTGAAACCGATCTGCTGTGTGGAATTTTTGTCGGTGATGGCATTGAACGGCAAGCCGCTGTGGTTAGCGATATTGTGGAACGAGCGGATAAGATCCCTGTGATTTTGTTAATCAATAAGGGAACCGCGCTCCAGGTTTCGACCATAATTATTAATAGCGTATCTCAAGTGTTGGAATGGCCGAGTACATACTCTGTCGTGAAACCGATACTCGATAAGCTGCCGGTATCGGCAACACAGAAGGCCTTTACTGTGCGTGAAGGCTATGATCGCCGATCGTCTTCCATTGAGCGGCTAAAAGGTAAGAGCCAAGCTATTGTCGGTATTCGTAAGTTGATTGATCAAGTCGCGGAATCGGATGCAACGGTTTTAATCCTGGGTGAGTCGGGAACAGGAAAAGAAGTGGTTGCCCGTGCTTTGCATGACGCCTCTCTTCGTAAAGAAAAGCCGTTCGTGCCTATAAATTGCGGCGCTATTCCGGGAGAGCTGCTGGAAAGCGAGCTGTTCGGGCACGAGAAAGGGGCATTTACTGGGGCTTTAACTTCCCGGCAAGGCCGTTTTGAAATGGCGGAAGGCGGAACATTGTTTCTAGATGAAATCGGCGATATGCCGCTTGCAATGCAGGTCAAGTTATTGCGGGTATTGCAAGAGCGTACCTTCGAACGGGTGGGCAGCAATAAAACCATACATTGCGACGTGCGGGTGATTGCCGCAACGCACCGGTCGCTTGAAAATGAGATTAAAGCAAACCGGTTCAGGGAAGATTTGTTTTATCGTTTGAATGTTTTTCCTATTGAAATACCGGCTTTAAAGGACAGGGCGGAAGACATTCCCTTGTTAGTGAATGATCTTATCGCCCGTATGGAAGCGTCCAATCGTGGTTCGGTGCGCTTGACCAATGCAGCATTAGCGGTGCTGATGCAACATGAGTGGCCGGGTAACGTCAGGGAATTGGCAAATCTGATCGAAAGATTGGCTATTATTAATCCGAAAGGTCTGGTCGATGCGGGCGATTTACCGGAAAAATTCCAACAATATAAGGTTCCTGAAGAAATAGTCGATGCTTCCGAAGCGGTTACGGTCAATGAACAAGAAGACGATGATCAGGATGAACAAATTGAAGTCGTCGGCAGTTTTGACGGTTCTCCGAGCGTTCTGGCGCAGTTGCCGGAACAGGGTATCGATTTAAAAGAGTATTTGAATGTTTTGGAAGTCGATTTGATACGCCAAGCGTTAAACGAATGCAGCGGAGTCGTGGCTCATGCAGCCAAACGGTTGAATATGCGGCGCACAACATTGGTTGAGAAATTACGCAAATATGATTTACAACGCTAAAGTTGATGAGTCAATTTTTCGACATGTGATTTTAAGTTATTGAAATTAATGGAATTAATTTTTGGTCTGGTTTTTGCTTATCCGCTATTAGGTAAGTTTAAGTCTTAGAAAACCAGAGCGCTTAGAGATGAATATTCATAAAACTCAGAAAAAACAGAAAACCGAACAGCTCACCGATGCGTTTCGCATCTTTAATGAGCTATCCCAGAATTTATCTGTTTCTTACCAAGGACTGGAAGAGCAGGTGGCTAAATTGCATGGCGAACTTGCTTTTGCTCATAGCGAACGGCTTAAAACCCTTGAAGAAAAAGAAAAGCTGGCTAGCCGTTTGGAAAAAATATTGGCCGCGCTTCCGGCCGGCGTTATTGTGCTGGATGTGGACGGGAAGGTTGTGGATTGCAACGCGGTAGCGGCGGATTTTTTAGGCGAGCCGCTGATTGGTCAAGATTGGCTCGATGTTGTCGCTCGCAGCCTGATTCCTGTTTTCGGTAATCCCCATGAGCGCGAGCTGAGCAATGGCAAACGGGTCAACATGACTGTCAGTAGAGATGTGGCCTGCAACGATGCTACTGATTCAGGACAAATTATTGTGTTGTCGGATGTCAGCGAAATGCGCAACCTCCAGGATATGCTGAATCAACAAAAGCAATTGTCGGCAATGGGCGAAATGGTAGCGAGCATGGCGCATCAAGTCAGGACGCCGCTGACCACAGCCATACTCTACGCGTCGCAAATGAGCAGCCCGGCGCTGGATGATGAAAGACGGCAACGGTTTTCGCAAAAAATTCTTGAGCGGCTGCAATACCTGGAAAGGCAGGTGAGCGATATGCTGATTTTTGCCAAAGACGGGCGCTTGGCGATGGAGACTTTTTCATTGTCCGAGCTATTGAATCATCTCAAGGAAAGTGTAAAAGAATATACCGGTAACGGCAGGATTGATTTGCAGATTATTAATGAGGTGCAACATGACGCAATGTTGGGCAATGAAAATGCCTTGCGTGGTGCGTTGCTTAACCTATTGAATAACGCAGTCGACGCGGTAGGTCAGGAGGGCTGTATACAGATTTCTGTCGTTCAGCTTGGTCAAAGCGATCTGCGGATTGTGATTAAGGATGATGGCCCAGGTATTGGCAAAGAGTTTTGTCAACGGATTTTTGAGCCGTTTTTTACCACCAAAGCCCATGGTACCGGTTTGGGCTTGGCTGTTGTCGACAGCGTGGTAAAGGCTCATGGCGGGCATGTCCATGTTGAATCGGCTCCTGGACAAGGTAGTGTTTTTTCATTAGTCCTGCCTTGTATTAAGCAATCTTTTAATTTATTGCCGGGCGGTTTTTCACATAAGTCTACCCTGCCTGATACCCTTCGGGTAAATGTAAATCCGGTCCAGACAGATTTGTCCGGTAAAAATCATCGTCAAAACCATAATCAAGGAGAACTGAGCCATGAAACAGTATGATGTGTTGGTTGTTGAGGATGATCTTTCGTTATGCGAAGCGCTTTGCGATACTTTGGAGATAGGCGGTTATCGTGTGGTTTCGGCTCGTAACGGCACTGAGGCATTAATCAAGCTGGAGCATGGCCAGTTTAAGCTGGTCGTCAGCGATGTGCAGATGCCGGTGATGGATGGTTTTCAATTATTGAAAAATATGCAGCATAAATATTCGGAAACCCCGGTGTTGTTGATGACTGCTTTTGGAACCATTCCCAAAGCGGTTGAGGCTATGCAGGCAGGCGCTTCCGATTACCTGATCAAGCCATTTGACGCGCAGGCGCTGGTAAATAAGGTAGCCGATTATGTGACAGCCAATCCCGGAGCCGCCAATACCGCCGATAACGAGCGGGTCGTGCAAGACGAAAGCATGAAAAAACTCTATGCATTGACAGCCAAGGTCGCCAAAACCGATGTTACCGTATTATTGCAGGGCGAAAGCGGAACCGGGAAAGAGGTTATTGCCCGCTATATTCATCAAAATTCAACCTATTATCGAGGTCCTTTCGTGGCAGTGAATTGTGCCGCGATTCCTGAAAACATGCTGGAAGCGATGCTGTTCGGTTATGAAAAAGGCGCCTACACCGGTGCTGTTCAGGCTATGCCGGGGAAATTCGAGCAAGCGCAGGAAGGAACCTTGCTGCTGGATGAAGTAGGTGAAATGGACTTAGGCTTGCAGGCAAAATTATTGCGGGTATTGCAGGAAAAAGAAGTCGAACGATTGGGCAGCCCTAAAAAAATCAAGCTGAATGTCAGAATTTTGGCAGCCACTAATCAGAAGCTGAAAGAGCAGATGGAGCAAGGACGGTTCCGTGAAGATTTGTATTATCGTCTTAATGTGTTCCCCATTAACATTCCGCCATTACGCAACAGACCGGGCGATATTTTGCCGCTGGCGCAGGAATTAATGCAGCGTCATCGGACGGACGGCAAAAAATTGCCTGAATTTGACAGTAAGGCTGTTGAAAAGATGTTGGCTTACAGTTGGCCGGGCAATGTCAGGGAGCTGGATAATGTGGTGCAGCGTGCGCTTATTTTGCGGACTGGCGATACCATTACTGTTGATGATTTGGTGTTTGAGGATGCGGGTTCGATGATGGCGATGAGTTTTTCGCCTGAGCCCGTAGAGAATGTATGTGAGCCGGATTTGGTTAATATTAGAGATGAAAAACAAGAGCTTGTAGGTTTGGGCGAAGGCGTCCGCTCCGCCGAGGAAAGCATTATTTTGCAAACCTTGCAGATGGAAAACGGCAGCCGTAAGATAACCGCCGAAAAGCTGGGCATTAGTCCCAGAACGCTCCGCTATAAAATGGCCAGGATGAAAGACTCGGGTGTTATTATTTCATGCTAACATGTGGCATTAAAAATGCTTTAAACTCTATATCATTAAAAATGTAAGAGGAAGACCCCATGAGTGAGATGAATGTCAATCAAGTTTTGGCTCAGATGCGGGCAATGTCACTTGAAGCGGGCGGTGCTCCTAAGGTCCAAGAAACGGGTGGCGGCGCTGATTTTGCCGCGATGCTGAAACAGACCATTGGTACGGTGAATGATACCCAGCAAACTGCCGGAAAAATGACGCAGGCTTTTGAGTCGGGTGACACTAATGTGAGTCTGGCAGAGGTTATGGTGGCTTCGCAAAAAGCTAGTGTTTCATTCCAGGCAATGCTACAGGTCAGGAATAAATTAGTTGAAGCCTATCAAGATGTCATGAACATGCCAATGTAGTAGGCCGACTGTGATTAAAAAATGAGCGAACAGAGCAGTAATAGCCTGATTGAGGCGAATCGCCAGCATGATCCGATGGCAAAGAACATGGGGCATCTTGATGGTGAATCGTCTCATATTTTGACCACCAAGTTCGATGCACATCCCGCTATTAAAGGTCTGGCTGGATTGACCATAGCGCGTCAGATCGGGTTAATGCTGGGTTTGGCGCTTAGCGTCGCTATTGGTGTTGCTATTGTGCTATGGTCGCAGGAACCCTCTTACGGGCGCTTGTATTCCGAAATCGGTGAAAGTGACGTGGCTGAGATTCTTGAAGTTCTTAATAAAGAGAACATCAAGTACAAAGTTGAAACCGGTTCCGGCGCTATTATGGTGCCGATGGACGATGTGAGTGCAATTAAGCTTAAATTAGCGGCACAAGGATTGCCCAAAAGCAATAGTACGGGATATGAGTTGCTGGATAAGGATCAAGGTTTCGGCGCCAGTAAAAGTGTCGAAACGGTGCGCTTTCAACGTGCTTTGGAAGGCGAGATTGCCCGGACTATTATGTCCATTCAGAATGTAAAAACGGCAAAGGTGTTGTTAGCCGTTCCTATTCAGTCGGTGTTTGTTCGGGAGCGTAAAAAGCCCAGTGCTTCCGTCATGGTCAACTTATATCAAGGCCGGTCGCTCGATAAAGGCCAAGTCGAATCAATTATTCATCTAGTCGCTTCCAGTGTGCCGCAATTGGACGCTGAGCAAGTAACCGTCGTCGATCAAAGAGGTCAATTGTTAAACAGCAATGACTCATCAGCCGCAGGTAATTTGACTACCAAGCAATTCGAATATAAGAAAAACATTGAAGAGCACTTGATGGGGCGAATCGAAAATATTTTGTCGCCCTTAGTCGGTAGCGACGGAATGCGGGTACAGATTTCAGCGGATGTGGATTTTACTGAAACTGACAGAACCCAGGAAATGTTCAATCCGGATTTGCTGGCGTTAAGAAGCGAACAAACAGCGGAAGAGCAAAGCACAATGTCTTCCACTCAAGGTGTTCCCGGCGCATTATCGAATCAACCGACTCCAGCAGGCACAGCGCCGGAAACACCGCCGCAGACTACTACGCCGGCAGCGGGTTCAACTGCTGCAAATACGGGAACGGCGTCGAGTTCGACCGCTCCGCCCGGTTCCGCTTCAAAAAATTCCACTAAAAATTACGAGCTGGATAAAACCATTACCCATACTCGCCTGGCTACAGGGGCCTTACGCCGGTTATCCGTGGCTGTGGTGGTTGACGATCGGCGTGTGTCCCAGAGTGATGGTTCGGTTAAAGGGCAGCCTTATTCCCAGGAAGATGTTAATCGTTTTAGCGACCTAGTAAAACAGGCGGTAGGTTTTGATGGCAGTCGGGGGGATCAGGTTACCGTCACCAATGTGGCTTTCAAAATCGATGACGCGATCGAGGCATTGCCGCCAATCCCTGTTTGGGAGCAAGGATGGTTTCTTGATCTTATGAAACAAGTTGCGGCGGTGTTGGCCGTATTATTCCTGCTTTTCGGGGTATTGCGGCCCACTATGCGCAGTCTTGTCAGTCGGGACTTGGAAGAGAAAAAAGCGATAGCGTTGGCTGAAGCGCAAGAACAGGCTGCCGCGATGGGCGGAACTGTTCGTTTTAATGAGCAAGGTACGCCGGTCGCCGTGCCGGCAGGCCAACAACAAAACGTAACTTTTCCGACCGCAACGCCCAATGAAATACAGGATATGTTGCTTTTGGATGTGCCTCAAAGTTATGAGCATCGCTTGGAATATGTGAAGCGGTTGGTCGACGATGACTCGAAAGTAGTCGCGCAAGTTATTAAATCATGGGTTAAAAAAGATGGCTAAGGCAGAAAAGAAGGGTGAAAAAGAGCTGACCCAAGTCGATCGTGCCGCGGTATTGCTGCTGGCGCTGGGAATGGATAGGGCGGCGTTGGTCCTAAAGCACATGTCGCCGAGGGAGGTGCAGATTTTAGGTATCACGATGGCCAGTGTCGGAGAAATTTCCATAGAAATGATGGATGAAGTGGTTGAAGAATTCATTGTCGCGGTCAAGAGGCAGACGGCTCTGGGTATGGATACCGATGAGTATATTCGTACCGTTTTGATCAGTGCTTTGGGTGCGGATAAAGCGAACAGTATTCTCGATCGGATTTTACAGGGCGGTAACACTAAAGGTATTGAGCAGTTGAAGTGGATGGATACCCGGTCGATTGCCGACATGATTCGTTTGGAGCATCCTCAGATTGTCGCGACTATTATGTCTTTGATGGAAAGTGAGCAGGCGGCCGATGTCATGATGTTCCTGCCCGAAAGTATGCGTTCCGACTTGATGATGAGAATTGCGACGATGAAAGGCATACAGCCATCCGCTTTGCGCGAGTTGGACCAAATCATGGAAAAACAACTCACCGGTTCGGATAATGTTAAGTCGACAAATATCGGCGGTGTCGATGCGGTCGCCAGCATTTTAAATTTCCTGGATGGCGGCGCTGCCGATTTGGTGATGTCCGGAATTGCCGAGCACCGGTCTGAACTGGCTCAGGAAATTCAAGAGAAAATGTTTACCTTTGAAGACCTTACTTCAATTGATGAAAGGGGTATGCAAACCTTGCTGCGCGAAGTTTCAACCGGACAGTTGTTATTGGCGTTACGCGGCGTAGGCAGCGAGCTAAAAGAAAAGATATTCAGCAATATGTCCAAGCGGGCCGCGGAAATGCTGCGTGATGACTTGGAAGCTTCACCGCCCGCCAAGTTAAGCGAAGTGGAATTGGCGCAAAAGGACATATTGGCTATTGCTAAAAAATTAGCCGATGCGGGCGAGATACAAATGGGAGTAGGTGGAGATGAACTCATCTAAGACGCCCAGGTTTACTGCCTCCGAGCTGGAAGCATTAAGATTATGGAGCATGCCTGACGTTTCAGGCGTAGAGCATGTCAAGGAGCCGGAACCGGTCGAACTTGAGGAAGAGCCGACACCGATTTTGACGGTTGATGAAATTGAAGCCATGCAAAAACAGGCCTATGACGAGGCCTTTGCTCAAGGCAAAATGCATGGTTTTCAGCAAGGTTTCGATGAAGGGTCAAAAAAAGGCTATGACGATAATTTGCACTTGCTGCAAAGCCAGGCGGCGACGCTGGTCAGTCTTGTCGAATCTTTAAGCGAGCCGTTTAAACGCCTTGATGAAGAGGTGGAAAAAGAACTGGTTAAACTGGCGATAGGCATCGCAACGCAAATCATACGCCGTGAAATCAAACTGGATCCGGGGCAAATAGTTGGCGTTGTTCGGGAGGCGGTCAATGTCCTGCCGCTGGCATCGCAAAAGATCAGTTTGAAATTACATCCCGAAGATGCCGAGTTGGTGCGTTCTGCATTGGCGCTGGATGAGACCTCATCAAGCTGGAACATCATTGATGATCCGCTGATTACCCGTGGCGGCTGTGTAGTCGATACCGATATTTCACATGTTGATTCAACCGTAGAGCATCGCTTAGCCGCTGTTATCGCAACTGTACTGGGTGGTGATCGGGAGCACGACAAGGTCGCGGCTGTCGAGGATAAAAATTCGTGATTCCACAAGCAGATCGGTCGCTGATTTGGCTTGAGAAATTAAAACCTTATTCCGAAAGACTGGCCGATGTACCTGAGCTTGTAGTCGAAGGCAAGCTGTCCCGCATGGTAGGGCTGACGCTGGAAGCGGTGGGCTGTCGGGCGGCCATCGGTTCCCGTTGCCGTATCGAGACTAAAAACGGCAGAATGATCGAAGCGGAAGTCGTTGGTTTTGCCGATGCACGCATCTTTTTGATGCCGACAGCCGAAGTTCATGGGCTTGAACCGGATTGTCGGGTTATTCCGATGGGCAAAAACAGCTTGGCCAGAGTAGGTTTTAGTTTGCTGGGGCGGGTGCTGGACGGTGCCGGCAATGCGATTGATGACAAAGGTCCGCTCAAAACCGACGCATTCGTTTCGCTCAATGGCGTGCCGATTAATCCCTTATCTCGAAGGCCGATACGCGAGCCGCTTGATGTCGGGGTTAGAGCCATAAATTCGATACTCTGCGTAGGCCGCGGGCAACGTATGGGCTTGTTTGCCGGTACCGGGGTGGGTAAGAGTGTTCTGCTGGGCATGATGACCAAATTCACTACCGCCGATATTGTTGTGGTCGGGCTGATTGGTGAGCGAGGACGAGAAGTTAACGAATTCGTACTGAAGACCTTGGGCGAAGAGGGGCTTAAAAGAGCGGTGGTGGTGGTTTCGCCTGCGGATTGCCCGCCTTTGATGCGTGTTCATGCGGCGTTATTATCCACCAGCATTGCCGAATATTTTCGCGATCAAGGACTCGATGTTCTGTTGTTGATGGACTCCTTAACGCGATTTGCCCAGGCGCATCGCGAAATTGCCTTGGCTATCGACGAGCCGCCGGCGACCAAAGGTTATCCGCCTTCGGTTTTTGCCAAACTGCCGCATTTAGTCGAGCGTGCCGGTAATGCCGATCATGGCGGTGGTTCTATCACCGCGTTCTATACCGTCCTGGCCGAGGGTGACGATACCAATGATCCTATTGCCGATGCCGCTCGTGGGGTGCTGGATGGGCACATCGTATTATCCAGAAGCTTGGCCGAATCCGGTCATTTTCCTGCCATTGATATTGAAGCGTCGATTAGCCGTGTCATGCCGGATATTATCGATGCCGGTCATATGCAAATGGCGCGGGATTTAAGGCGACTGTATTCACTTTATCAGCAAAACCGCGATTTAATCAGTGTCGGAGCTTACCAGCCTGGCTCGGACCCCAGAATCGACAAGGCTATTGAAAAAAATCCGGCGATTTTAGACTTTTTGCAACAGGGGATGGATGAGGCGGTTGATATAAATATGAGTTTACAAGAGCTGGCGTTGCTGCTGGGTGTAAATAGGTAATGCGAGTTTTCTCGGAATACAAAGGCATAAGTGAAAAAATCTCAACGTATTAAAACTATCGTAGACATCAAAGCGACACAGGAAAAAAACGCTTTGGAAGTGCTGGGTGAGGTTCAGAGAAGGCTTCAGTCCATGCAGGCTCAAGTTGATGGTTTAAAAAACTATCGCAAGGAGTATCAGAATAGATTTGACCAGTTAGGTGTTAAAGGTGTCAATGTTGCGCAACTGCTGGAGTTTAGATCGTTTATCGATAAGCTTGATAAGGCAATAATGGGCCAGGAACAGGTGCTGAGTTCAATTGAAGCCGAATTAAAGGCCAAAAGAAAAATATGGGAAGAATTGCATCATAAAACCCAAAGTTTGCAAAAAGTTTGCGATTCGGCTTTGGTAGTGGAAATGAAGCAGGAAGCTAAACGAGAGCAGCAGGAACAAGATGAACGGGCGTCCAGAATAGGCCGGAACGGCTCAGGTGGCATGGGAAATGCTTAGTAACTGCTTGGGGTCTAAGGAGAATTGATTATGAATATTGAAAGCACGAATTTATTATCTTCGGTATCTAGCAGCGGTGGCGCGACTGAAAGTGTGCCGCAGCCATTGGCGGATGGCAGTGTTGTCGCCGAGGGTTTCTCCGGAGCATTAATAACGCAAATTGGGCTGTTAAATAATATAAATGCTGGGGGTGTGGCGGTGGCGGTGGCGCCGTCGCAGACACCAAGCCCTGTCGGCGTGCAAAATGCCGGTAGTTCGCAAGATGCTGTCGGAGTGCCGACAGGTGCGATTGAGCTGCAAGATGTTGCCGCTTTAGTCGGTAATAATTTGCCGGTGACATACAAAACGAAGGGTGATGCCGATCATGAGGCGACTCTGGCTGCTGTAAATGACACCTTAAAATATATCGAAACGAGCACTGGCACTGTAGGGAAGGCGATTGGGTCTGAACCGCAAAACATAAACAATGTGATTGCAATGGCCATACCGGCTAAGCAAAGTGTGACTGATGCGGCGGTAGTGACTGTTCCGGTTAAGCAAGATGTTAAAGATTCGGTTTTGGTTCCGGTCGGCATTCCTCAATCTCAGCGAGATGCTCAGAATGAGGTCGTTACGGCTGAGCAAAGTGCAGGGCAAAATCGGCGAGATGCACAGAATGAGATTGTTACCGCCGAGCAAAATACGAAAGGTATTGTTGTTGATGTGCCGGTTCAAGCAGTTCCGGAGCAGGTAAATAGTAAGTCCGATAAGAAGGTTGAAGGCGAAGCTCAAATAGCAAGTGTTGAAGGCGGTAGTGGAATTGAAGGATTATTGGCGTCAATGATCTTTCCTGCGGCGACGCCGGCAGATCATCAGTCAAAAACAGTCAATAGTTTGACGCCTGCGCCTACAGATGCGGCTAAAAATGGGACTACTCCGTCTTTTGTCGGGGGAGAGGCTGGAAATATCAAATCGAGCCCACTCACAAAAAATTCCGGAGATGTGCTGCAAGGTGAAGCTATTTTTCGTCAGTCGTCCCAGGATAAGCAGGACTTTAGTCTGAAATCTTTTGATGATTATAGTCATGCTGAAAAAAACGGGCAGGCTTTAAATGCAGAGGGCGGGAAGGTTCTTCCTGGAATTGGCGGAGCTGCGGACGTAGCCCAAGTTAACAGGCCGGTTGTTGACAATAAAACAGATGTTCCGGCAATCACCAAGCCGCTATCGCATCCGGAATGGAATAAGGATCTGGGCGATAGGATTGTGTGGATGAGCAATAAGGCAATACCCACCGCGGAAATCAGGCTGAATCCGCAGCATCTCGGTCCAATATCGGTTCGTGTTAACGTGACTGACGATCAGGCAACCGTTGTATTTACCGCGCAGCATGCGGCGGTAAGAGAAACGCTTGAAGCATCCATTCCCAAGTTGCGGGAAATGATGAGTGCTCAAAACCTTAATCTGGCGGATGTGAATGTTACTCAAAGTCCTGCTTCAGATCAGGGGCGTTCGCAATCGCAAAATTTTGCACAAAGTTTTGCCGATGGTCGGCAGCAAGGTGCGGCGGGCGCTGCTGTTGAGGGCGTTGATGAGGTAGAGCAAGAAATTGAAAGCGGACGAGCTGTAGTCAGCAAGGGTGTCTTAAGTATATATGCATAATATCAAGCGCCGGGCTCCTGATCTAATGTTCAGGGTGCGGCGCTGGATTATTCAATTATTTCGCTTGAATTGATGTCGATAGCACGGTTGTTGCTGAATGCTACGCTTTTCATTAGTCCAATAAACATTTATAATGCGCGGTTCTTAGGGGCTGTCAGCCCCTCCTTGCTTTACCATCTTTATTAAGACAGAGGTGGGAGGCTTAACCCGAAAGGAAAAATCATGCGACATTATGAAATTGTCTTTTTAGTCCATCCCGACCAGAGTTCTCAGGTCCCTGCGATGATTGAGCGTTATAAATCAACCATCGAATCCGCATCCGGCAAAATCCATCGTTTGGAAGACTGGGGTCGTAGACACTTGGCTTATCCTATTAACAAAATTCATAAAGCGCATTATGTGCTGATGAATGTTGAGTGCGATCAAGCTACTTTGGAAGAATTGGAAAGCGGCTTCCGTTTTAACGATGCCATTTTGCGTAGTATGACTTTATTGCAAAAAGCAGCTATTACTGAGCCATCTATCATTGCCACATCAACAGCTGAAGAAAATAAAGCCGCTGAATCAAGAGCTAAAGACGCCGCGGCCAAAGAAGCAGTCGCCGCGGTAGGCGCCGATGACGACATTGATCTGGACGATATTGACGAAGACTTTGATGCTGACGCACTCGCTTCTGAATAAAACTTTTAACACTTGGATTTACGAGAATTATTATGGCACGTAACATTAGACGCAAAAAATTCTGCCGATTCAGTGCAGAAGGTGGAACAGAGATCGATTATAAAGATTTGGATTTGTTGAGTGACTATATCACTGAAACAGGCAAAATCGTTCCTAGTCGTATTACAGGGACTAGCGCTAAGTATCAAAGACAATTAGGCGTGGCAATTAAACGTGCTCGCTTTATTGCATTGCTGCCTTTCTGCGACGCTCACAAATAATACGCTGGGCGATTGATCGGTGGGCTTTTTAGCGGAGTACATTATGCGGGGCAGGATGCAAGCCATGATAGTGGCTTCTACTCTTGCCTTGGTGTCTCTGGTCATGCCCCCAGTGAGTATAGTAAGTTCAGCCTCTGTTGCTCTCGTCACTTTAAGGCGGGGAGCTATTGAAGGTTTAATTGTTTTAGCGTGTTCAACTTTAGTGGCGGCGCTATTAGGCTTTTTCCTATTGGGCAATTATCAGTTTGTATTGCTTTATGGGGTGGTGCTGTGGGTTCCTGTATGGTTGATTTCAATCATATTAAGAGAAGGACGGTATTTAGCGCTGGCGATTGAGGTTGCGGTATTGCTTGGCGTATTAGGGGTGGTTGGTTTTTATCTCTATAACGCCGACTTGGCAACGATGTGGAAGAGTATGCTTTCGCAAATGGTGCCTCCAAATGCCCCTGTTGAAGATATTCAGCATACTTTGGATGTGCTTTCTCATTACATGACGGGGATAGTCGCGGCGGCATCGGTATTCGGCCTGCTGTTCGGTCTGTTTCTTGGGCGGTGGTGGCAAGCGTTACTCTATAATCCGGGCGGATTCAGGCAAGAGTTTTTGTCGTTGAATACGCATCCGCGGTTGGCAATAGGCAGTATTGTAGTGGTAGTCATTGCATCATTAAGTTCCGGTGTGATCTCTGAAGTGTCGTGGAATATCGCCATTTTGCTGTTTGTATTGTATACATTTATAGGGACGGCAGTACTGCATACCGTATTCGCTTCGATGAAAATGGGGCGGTATATTGTACCGATGTTCTATATAACCTTGTTTTTGATACCGCACGCCATGTTGCCTGTTGCTATAGTTGGATTGAGCGATACGTGGATGAACTTACGAAATAAAATTTCGAATCAACAGACGCCTTGATGGCGTAAAAAATAGCCGGATAAAATCCGAAAATGAGGTAATAAAAGATGGAAGTTATTCTTCTTGAAAAGATAGCAAACTTAGGTAACCTGGGCGATAAAGTTGTCATTAAACCGGGTTATGGCAGAAACTATCTTATCCCGTACGGTAAAGCTGTTGCTGCAACAGCTACTAAAATTGCTGAATTTGAAGCGCGTCGCGCTGAACTTGAGAAGGCTGCGGCTGAAAAGCTGAGTGCAGCTCAAAAGCGTGCAGATGCATTGAGCAAGCTTCAGGTTGTCATTACCCACAAAGCGGGCGATGAAGGTAAGTTATTCGGTTCTGTAGGTACGCAAACGATCGCTGATGCGATTACCGAAGCAGGCGTTTCAGTTGAAAAACATGAAATTCGTTTGCCTCAGGGCGTTATTCGTCAAATCGGCGAATACCAGATCGACATTAATTGCCATACCGATGTTGTTGTAAAAATGCCTATTAAAATTGCTGCTGAAGCATAATAATTAAAGGTACAAGGTGAAAAGGTAAGAGGTTGTACGGGTTACCCCTGCAACTTTGAGCCTTTTAACTATGCGAGTTTTTTACTCCTGTCTTTTTTATCTATTAGTTCCCTTCATATTGGTTCGCCTGATCTGGCGAAGTATTAAAGCGCCCGCATATCGATACAGATGGCGCGAGCGATTCGCCCTCTACAATAAGAAATTTGTCCCGAATGTTATTTGGTTTCACGCGGTGTCAGTGGGTGAGGCTGAGGCCTTGTTTCCGCTGGTCAAGCAAATTCTGCGGCAGTATCCGGATATAAAATTATTAATTACCACTACAACGCCTACAGGCTCGGCCCGAGTTAAAGCGGTGATGCAGGAACGCGTGGAGCATGTCTATTTGCCGTATGACATGCCCGGCGCGGTCAGTCGGTTTATGCGGTGTTTTAAGCCGAGATTAGCCGTTATCATGGAAACTGAAATTTGGCCCAATCTTTTTGCCAGTTGCGGCGAAAACAAAATCCCTTTGTATATTATCAATGCTCGCTTATCGGAAAAAACGGTGAGGGGGTACCAAAAAATTCCGGCTCTTGTTTGTCCTGCTTTATCTAGCGTCAAGTTGATTGCAGCGCAAACGCAAGACGATGCTGAGCGCTTTCTCTCTATTGGCGCCAAAGCCGAAAAAGTTAGAATGCTGGGCAATATAAAGTTTGATGTTGAGGTTTCAAGAGAAATTATTGGGCAAGGTTTGCAGTTAAAGACCGATTTGTTTGGCGGTCGGTTTGTTTGGTTGATTGCCAGTACCCATAAAGATGAAGAGGCGATATTTCTTGAAATCTATAAAAAAATAAAGCAGAAAATTCCTGAATTATTGCTGGTGATTGTACCGCGGCATCCAGAGCGTTTTGCTGAAGTAAGAAAACTGTGTGAGCAGCATCATCTGGCGGTGGTGATGCGTACATCCGGGGAAGCTTGTCATCAGTATACCGATGTTTATTTGGCCGATACGATGGGCGAGTTAAAGCTGCTTTATGCCGCTTCTGATGCGGCATTTGTCGGTGGTAGTATGGTGCCTGTCGGCGGGCATAATATCCTTGAGGCGGCGGCAGTCGGAGTTCCTGTCTTGTTTGGGCCGTACATGGCGAATTTTAAAGAAATAGCTGAAGGCGTACTGCGACAAAATGCGGCAATACAATGCCGGAGTAAAAACGAAATAATCCGGGCGATTATTGCCTTGTATGAGGATTTGGCATACAGGCAATCATTAGCCGAAAAAGGCAAAACATTTGTTCGGCAAAATCAAGGCGCGATCGCTAGGATTGTTGATGCTTTTAGTCAGGATATTTGATTACTCGTCACTCGTCACGCCTTATGGTATCAAGTTTATACATTCTGGCTGGTTTCTTTATGTTATGTCTGAGCTTCTGGTGTTCCGAATAAGGTTATTGGTAATAAAAGTCGATTTTATTAATGAGACGTTGCAAAGCAGTATCAAGCTGATATGAAGCTCTCTTTATCTCGCAGCCAATACGGTTTATTTGCTTAGTGTGCCTATAAGGGATGGTTGTGTTGTTGGTGATTTCCAAGGAGGCAAGGAATATGCTTTTGTCCGGCAAGATAATATTGCAGTCTGTATACAGTCTGCCAAGGTTTGCTGGGTGTTGATTTTCCGACGGGTAGATATAGGATAGGCCGGCAACACTAATATCAGTTACGTTAAAGTGTTCGCTCTGGTTTTTATACTGAACTGTAACGGGTATGTTAATAGGTACTTTTACCCTGCGTGCGTCTCTTCGTTGCACCCACTCAATATTTTGGGGAAGAGAAGCCTTTAGGTTGAATGCGGCATTGATGTCATGGCCACTAAGTTCGCTTAATACAAAGCTAATGCTTATGCCTTCAAAATTAGCGGAGACTGCAACAGTGTTTTGCATAAGTAAATCTTTATTAGATCGTTCATTTTGAAATCCGCCTAGAAAAATATAGTCGCCTTCGATGCAGGTAATCGTTGTTAAGAGTGTGCTTGTTACAAGCTTTCCCGGCACTTTAATCGATAGCAAAGCATTCTTATTGAAGAGGTGATTCAGTTTTTTTCTGATGTCGTCCTGTCTGGTAATGGTGTAGTTGTTATGCGTGTTGTCTATAATTACGGGTTCAGGAGGGCGTGTACGATGTGTTTCGGTATGAGTTGCTTGATATGTCAGCATTGTGTTCTCCGTCGCATAAAAGTGTATTGATACAATTACGCTAAGCAATAATTTGGCCATAAATAAATTTAATATTAATTTCAATTTATTATTGATATTTTGGCGCGCTTTTGATGTTACGAAAGGCTTGCTTGATAACTTGGGCGGCAAGATATAGCCGGTTGGATATGCTGATATGGATAAAAGCGGCAAAGCGGCGCTGGGGGCTTTAATAAGTGATGAGTGTGGTTCCTGGGGTTGCGCTATAGCGGTTTCAATCTGTCGTAATGACACAGGATTCAATGAAATCCTATGGGAGAGGTTGATGTCGTTAACTTTCTTTATGCGATAATTTGCTGCTTTATGGAATTTCCGACGTTAGGGCTTTTTCTATGGTATGTAGTTAAAGAGCTTCTATGTTTTTAAGATTTCCGTTCTTTTTTATAAACCTTACATAGCTGACATTAATAACAGAGACGTTACACAATGAGTGAAATAAAAGATAAATCCGTTAAAGCCTTTATTGATGAATTGGCCAGCAAAGCGCCTACTCCAGGTGGCGGCAGTGCGGCAGCGGTAATGGGAGCGCAGGCCGCGGCTTTAATCAGCATGGTTTGTAATTTAACCATAGGCAAGCCCAAATACGCTGAAGTAGAAAATGACATGCATGCATTGCTGGCAAAATCAGAAACGTTACGTGAAACGTTAACAAGCATGATTAAGGCCGACGTTGATGTCTTTAATCGTTTAATGGCGACATATGGTTTACCAAAAGATTCCGATGAAGAAAAAGCGGCACGTAGTGAGGCTATTCAAGCTGTATTAAAAGAAGCCACCGTTGTTCCTTTGGCCTGTGCACAGGCTTGTGCGGAAACTATTGCCTTAAGCCGGATTGCTGCCGAGAAAGGTAATATAGGTGTGATCAGTGATGCTGGTGTTGCTGTAATGGCGGGTTATGGTGCATTAAAAAGCGCGGCGTTAAATGTTTACATCAATGCGGGCGGTCTTAAAGACAGAACCTTTGCCGATGAAAAATTAGCTGAGCTGGAAGTGATTTTGAATGGTGCTGATGTTGAGGCGGAAGAAATTTATCAAATTGTTAAAGCCAAGCTTTAAGTATTAAAATTCGTTACGATTGTTTTTATTGATTTAAACAGGTTGAGTTAGCTTAAGTTTATGTTTTTAATGTGTATTGTTAAGGATTTGGCAAATGGGGCGGTGTAGTTATTTTGATAAATCATCAAAAAATGTAAAAAAAATGTTGACGATACAGGAGAGCATCGTTATCATAGACAGCTCTTCAAGGGTGGTTACAAAAACAAGCCATTAAAAAGGAGATTGTCGGGGTATAGCGCAGTTTGGTAGCGCGCCTGCTTTGGGAGCAGGATGTCGGGAGTTCGAATCTCTCTACCCCGACCAATTTAGCGCTTGTAGCTCAACCGGATAGAGCACCGGCCTTCTAAGCCGGGGGTCGCAGGTTCGAGTCCTGCCAAGCGCACCATTAGCAAAATGGTTCATATTATGGTGAGCGTAGCTCAGTCGGTAGAGTCCCGGATTGTGATTCCGGTTGTCGTGGGTTCGAGCCCCATCGTTCACCCCAATATATCTAAGGCTTACGGCCTTATTCATCAAAATGAAATCATCATCTAGTGGGAAATCGCTTTTCACCCGCTGCCTTTACGATGATCGGTTTTATATCATAAATATTCAGCGTTGCGGTGTCTTCAGGCTTTTTGTTTATTTTCGTTCATATCGGTTACTCCTTTGCGTTTCAGATCATGAAATGTGAATGGAATGGCGCCCAATTTTTTCTACGTTGTTCCGCTGCTTTCTTTGTAGCTACATTTATCCTTCTGGTTGTGGTTTTGAGCGAATCCAAAACAATTTTATTGTCATCCGCTCACTGATAATGATCCTGCCTGCACTCAGTTTTAATCGGATGCGACAGCTTTCCTTATGACGTTTTATCAGTAGCTCAATTGGCAATTCGTTGGCGTCGGTAATATACAAAACTTCAGAAAGGCGCATTCAGTAAGGATAGGCGTTTCCATCGCTGGCCAGATATACCAATAGGATTGAGTTGAGCTCGTCTTTTAGAAATAAACATATTTGGACATGCAGCATCGAATACAATCAGCATGTTCTTTTTAAAGTTGGGTTATCGCCGTTTTTAAATGCAGTAATTTAACGTTGCAAAAAATCATATTAACCATAAGCCTAAAGCTAGATTTTTTTATAAAACATATACTTCATCAAGCAGAAGATTTCAGTGCCAACCGTTCACGCCGCAAAAAAACGCTACCAACATTTATATCTTCGGGTTCTGGCTGCCATCGTTGTAGGCATTTTGCTCGGTCATTTCTACCCTGAGATCGGTGTTGCGATGAAGCCGCTCGGCGACGGTTTTATCAAATTGATTAAAATGATCATCGCGCCTATCATCTTCTGTACCGTAGTGACCGGCATTGCCGGTATGCAGGAGCTGGACAAGGTAGGCCGCGTCGGTATTAAGACACTGCTCTATTTTGAAGTTGTCAGCACGTTGGCGCTGGTTATCGGCTTGATTGTAGTGCATGTCGTTCAGCCCGGCTCAGGTATGAATGTCGATGTCAGCGTTCTGGATACCAGCGGCCTGAGCTCTTATACCGCAGCCGCTAAAACGCAGGGTACTGTCGATTTTCTGCTCAATATCATCCCTACCAGCGTCATTGATGCTTTTGCCAAAGGCGATCTGTTACAGGTATTACTATTTTCATTGTTGTTCGGCTTTTCGCTGGCTGTCATGGGCGAGACAGGAGATGAAGTGGTTCGAGGCATCAACAAGATTTCACAGATATTGTTCGGCATCGTGGAAACTATTATGAAGCTGGCCCCCGTCGGTGCTTTCGGTGCGATGGCGTTTACCATCGGCAAATACGGTCTTGCATCACTGGTGCCGCTGGCAAGTTTAATGGGCAGCTTTTATCTGACCTGCCTGCTGTTCATCTTTATCGTACTTGGGCTAATTGCCCGGTTTGCAGGATTTAGCATCATCAAATTCATTGTTTATATCAAAGACGAGCTATTTATCGTGTTAGGGACTTCGTCGTCGGAATCGGTATTGCCGCGCATTATGATCAAACTGGAAGCGCTGGGCTGCTCCAAGTCCGTAGTCGGCTTGGTTATTCCGACCGGCTATTCATTCAATCTTGACGGCACCTCGATTTATCTGGCGATGGCCGCTGTTTTCGTCGCCCAGGCTACCAATACGCCGCTGACCATGGCTCAGGAGCTGACCCTGCTTGGCGTGTTGCTGCTTACCTCAAAAGGCGCGGCAGGCGTGACCGGTAGCGGATTTGTCACTCTTGCGGCAACGCTCTCGGTCATTCCTACCATTCCGGTCGCGGGACTTGCGCTTATCTTGGGGATAGATCGCTTCATGTCCGAAGCCAGAGCCTTAACCAATCTTATCGGCAACGGCGTAGCCACCGTGGTTGCAGCCAAATGGGAAAATGAATTGGATATGCAAAAGCTTGATGTTGCCTTGAATCGACTGACTGACATAGAAGCTGATTAATTCACCACGGAGAACACGAATTTTGTTCGTGAACTTTGTTTCCCGGTAGCCGCTCCATGTGCTGATCTCTTTGCAATCGTTTGTAGCGATATACCTTAAATTAATGCTGAAATGAAGAATTTGAACACACTTGAGTCTAAAGATAAGGGCCGGTCATGAGAATTTTACTGGTTTTATTGTTATGTTTGCCCGGCTGGGTTAGCGCAGAAATTTACCAATGGCAGGATGCTGACGGCAGCAAGCATTTCTCCGATCGCCCGGTTGCCGATGCAAAAACAATCGATATAAAGCCGGGTTATGATTTTTACAGAGTCAAGACGGTTTACGATGGCGATACTGTGGTGTTGGAGGATGGGCGCAAAGTCCGCTTTTTGGGGGTCAATACGCCGGAGGTTCAGCACCGGGACAAACTGGCCGATGCTGGTGGCGACGAAGCTAAGCATTGGTTGACCGGCAAGCTGAAAAACACCAGAGTCCGTCTGGAAGTAGGTCCGGAAAAAACCGACAAATACGGCAGGACGCTGGCGCACTTGTTCACCGAAAAAAAAGAGCATATTAACCTGCAACTGGTTGAAGCAGGTCTGGCGTCAGTCAGTATCTATCCGCCCGAGCTGCTTTATATCAATGAGCTGGTTAAGGCGCAGGATCAGGCTGAACAGGCCAAACTCGGTATTTGGGGGCGGCCGGAATATGCTGCAATACCGGTTGATAGTCTTACTGAAGCCGGGCATCCGGGCTGGACGCGTCTGGTCGGTAAGGTGACTAATATCCATCCAACCCGAAAGTCGGTTTATCTGGGGTTTTCCGATGCATTCGATGTGCGTATCGAGAGCAAATGGCTGGATTTATTTCCCGACGTTAACGGCTATTTAGGCAAAACTGTCGAAGTACGCGGTTGGTTGAATAAAAGGGCTGGGCATTTATCCATGCTAGTCCGTCACCCGAGTGCGATTAAGATTCAGTAGATAGAAGAATGGCACACGGATGCCAACAGTAGGCGCCTCTAGGCGACACGGATTGGACGGATAAATTCGTTTCAGCTGTGTTATCTGTGCCTTTGCCGATAGTAAGGCGCTTTGGACTCCCGGTAGTTAAATGTCTGGAGTTCAAAGCTTGCTTTGAAGTAAAGGGCAAAAGAGCTAAAGCGAACCCCAATTGAGCCGGTTAATTACGATAAATAAAAATCCGTGTTAATCCGTCCAATCCGTGTCGCCTAGAGGCGCCTACTGTTGGCATCCGCGTTCCATTAGAATTTTACCCGCCACTCCTATAAACTAACGCCCTTTGAACATTACCTGAGATTTAAATGACTGCTCCACAAATTGGTTTTATTAGTTTGGGTTGCCCCAAAGCCCTGGTCGATAGCGAAAGAATTTTAACCAAGCTTCGCTCCGAGGGTTACACCGTTTCGCCCAATTACCAGGACGCCGACCTGGTTGTGGTGAATACCTGCGGTTTTATCGATGCGGCGGTGGAAGAATCGCTGGACAGCATCGGCGAGGCGCTGGCTCAAAACGGCAAAGTCATCGTGACCGGCTGCCTGGGTTCCAGGGAAGCCGAAATCAGGGAACGTCATCCGCAAGTTTTAAAAGTGACCGGCGCACATGCTCTTGAAGAAGTCGTGGCGGCCGTGCATGAACATCTGCCGCCTCCGCACGATCCGTTTATCAGTCTGGTGCCGCTGCAAGGCATCAAACTGACGCCACGGCATTATGCTTACTTAAAAATTTCCGAAGGCTGCAACCATCGCTGCACCTTCTGCATCATCCCTTCGATGCGCGGCGACCTGGTCAGTAGACCGGTTGATGATGTGATGTTGGAAGCCGAACGTTTGGCAAATGCCGGAGTAAAGGAATTGCTGGTGGTTTCGCAAGATACCAGCGCTTACGGCCTGGATTTAAAATATCAAAGCCGCAACTGGAAAGGTCGTGAGGTGAGAACCCGCTTTTACGATTTAGCCGAAGCGCTGGGAGACTTGGGCATCTGGGTCAGGATGCATTACGTTTACCCGTATCCGCATGTCGATGAAGTGATTCCGTTGATGGCCGAGGGGAAAATCCTGCCTTATCTGGACATACCGTTCCAGCACGCGAATAGCCGTATTCTTAAATTGATGAAGCGTCCGGCGGCTAGCGAAAACAACCTGGAACGTATCAAGGCATGGCGCGAAATCTGCCCCGATATTACCTTGCGCAGCACGTTCATCGTCGGCTTTCCGGGCGAAACCGAGCAGGAATTCGAGGAATTATTGGACTTCATGAGCGAAGCGCAAATGGACAGAGTCGGCTGTTTTGCCTACTCGCCGGTCAAAGGCGCGGTTGCCAATGATTTGCCCGGCCAGGTGCCGGAAGAAGTCAAACAGGAACGCTTGGCCCGGTTTATGGCGCATCAGGCTGAAATCAGCGCGACGCGTTTGCAGCAACGGGTAGGCAGAATCGAAACGGTGTTGATCGATGAAGTTGTTGAAGAAGGCGCGGTAGCAAGAAGCAAAGCCGATGCGCCGGAGATCGACGGACAGGTATTTATCGATGGCGCAACACACCTGAAAGTCGGAGATTTTGTCGATGTCGAGCTGGAAGAAGCGGATGAATATGATTTGTGGGGGCATTTGGTTTAGGATCTTGCAGGCTAATCGGATGGGTCATCATGACTGAAAAAGCGTTTGTAGTAACGGATTACCTGAAGTTTCGGGCGGACTTACGTGGTTTTGATTTGCTGTTAATCGAACAAATTATCCGTTACAGTTCGGAAAGATATTATGATGCGGAAACACAACGGGTTATCGTGGTGGGTGAACATGGCGATAAACTGGTGATGATTCCTTATGACGAAACAGAGACGGAATTGATACCTGTCACGATACATACAACATCGCGGCAACAAATCAAATTTAGACTGACTACAGGCAGGTTGATTTATGAATAAACCAAAAATGAACTATTTCCCGGATCAAGACATTATCCACATAGCGATGACCGATGACGATGAAGCTGACAGCATGGAGCTAAGTCCCAATATCACGGCGGAATTGAATGCTGACGGCGAATTGATCGGTGTGGAAATCCTAAAGGCCAGCACCTTTTTGCGCGATTTTATTTTGGAAAGCACTCAGGCCAAACTAATGCATTTACAGCAAGCGAAACAGCGCCACAATGCATAAGGTAGTCAAGTAGGGCGCGCCGTGCGCGCCTTCATTGCCGAGAAAGCTTTGTAAGCCCCCATCTCCTACCAAGGCCCAGAACAAGCTCATGCGTTCTGTCAGCCAAGGCAATGACTCCAAACAGCTTAACCGGCGCGGCAAATAAATCGACGATACCGACCCGACGCATAATCCCGGCAAGTGTAAACTTCCGATTGATCAACAAAGCATTGGGACTGAGTTGACAACTATGCTACATTGCCGTGCCTGTTGAAAGCCCTCTAAAAGGTTGACCTAAAACAGCTACATCGCTCAACCGAACCCGTACCAAAACACCTAATAATCAGAGCTAGAGACCATAGCCGCATCGGAGCATAAAACATGAGTTTGTCCGCTAATAACGACCTTAGTTTGCGCAAATTAATCGAAAGCATAAAAAGAGGTAACTGCATTCTATTACTGGGGCCGCAAGCCAGTTTTACGCCTGAAGACAGCAACTGTGTGCCGCTGACAACCCGTTTGGCTCAGCATCTGGCAAAAAGCGCCGGCCTTGCCGATGACAAAAACTTGCTTGACCAGGATGATATTGCCCATGTCGCCCAGCTTTTTCAGCAAAAACACGACCGCCTGGAACTTGAAATGGCGGTTGAAGAATTCTATGCCGGTTATCGGGATCAAACCACCGAACTACACCGTCACTTAGCCGCGCTTCCATTCACCTTGTGCATCAACACCGCTCCCGACAATTTCTTTAGCAACGCGCTCAAAGCCGAAGGCAAAACGCCCAGCACCGGTTATTACCACTTCAAACGCGCCACTCCGGCAACACCCGTGCAGGTAACGGCCGACCGGCCTTATATCTATAACTTGTACGGCCACTGCGACGATATAGAATCCCTGGTGTTGACGGAAAACGAACTGTTGGAATTCCTGGTCAACATCATCAAAGCCAGCCCCGAACTGCCGCCATTCATTCGCAGTCAATGTGCCGATGAAAACATCAATTTTTTATTCGTCGGTTTCGGTTTTCAATCTTGGCATAACCGTATTTTATTGCACACGCTGAAAGCCTACGAACATCGTAACCAGTCGCTGGCGATTGAAGATCAAAGCTTTTTCGACCATCCCGGCCATTCCCAAACCGTTTTGTTTTATTCCCATCATCACAAGATAAAATTCGAGCGCCATTCCTGGACGACCTTCGCCGGTAACTTGCGCAATGCCTACCAGCCTGCTGCTAAAACCGCTATGCCGCAAACGCAATTACCCGAAGACGCGCCGAAAGTCTTTATCTGTTACGCGACCGAAGACCATGAGGCGACGGAACAACTCAGCCAACAATTGCACGCAGCGGGCATTACTATTTGGCAAGACCGGCAAAACTTGCGTGCCGGCGATAATTGGGATTTGCAATTAATCCATATCATCAATACTGCGGTCGATTATGTTGTGGTCGCGCAATCCCCCGCGATGCTCAAGCGGATTGAAGGCTACTTCCATAAAGAAATTAACACCGCACTCGACAGACAGCAAAAATTCGGTCCCGACTTTGCTTTTATCCTGCCGGTCCAGCTATCGGACTGTGACAAGTTGCAGCAACTGGAGCATCTCCATTCGATACGTCTGGATACTCCAAAAGGCCTTGAACAATTGACCGCGGCGATTACCGAGGACTGGCAAAAACGCAAAAATAGGGCGGCCGCATGAACCAGCCGAGCATTGACCGTTATCCGGGAGCCCGGCCTTTTGCCGACGATGTTAACGACCGGCAATTATTTTTCGGCCGCGATGAAGAAATCGACACCCTGTTTTACCGCGTTTGCGCATCGCGGCTACTGGTCCTGTTCGGAAAATCCGGCCTGGGTAAAACCTCGCTGTTACAAGCCGGCGTATTTCCAAAGTTGCGCGAGCGCAATAACCTGCCGATACCGGTGCGCTTTAATCTTCCCGAATCGCCGCTGGACCTGATCAAAGCTGCGGCGGAAGCGTGTCAACGTCAAAATCCCGATATAACTTACACCGAAGGCACAGGCGAAACGCTTTGGGAATTTTTTAAAACCGCGATGTTTTGGCAAGGCGATGTCTTGCTCACGCCGGTGCTGGTGTTCGATCAGTTTGAAGAAATCTTTACCTTGAAAACAGCCGAACAGCGCAGCAAGCTGGCCGGCGAACTCGGCGACCTGTTTCGCGGCACCTTGCCGCACAGCGTCCGGCAACAGCGGCAAGCAGCCCGTTCCGAAGATGAATCGGGCGTTACCGGGGGCCTAAGCGAACAGCCGCCGAATATGCGGGTGATTTTGAGTTTGCGCGAGGATTATCTCGGTGCCTTGCAGGAATTGGCCGCGGATATTCCGACTATTTTCGACGACCGTATCCGGCTTAGCCCATTAACTAAACAGCAAGCGCTACGAGCCATTTGCGCGCCCGCCGGTCTGGACCAAGATGCGGCCGTTAACGGCCGGTTTAAAAGCCCGCCGTTCGATTATGCCGCCGATGCGCTGACCGAAATGATCGATTTTTTGCGCGGCAAATCCGAAGTCATCGAGCCGTTTCAGTTGCAACTGGTCTGCCGCCATATCGAAGAGCAGCTGATCAGGGAGAAGCTAAGCACCATCACCCGCAACGAACTGGGCGGACGTCAACGCCTGGATAATATCGTCAGCAATTTTTACCGGCAAACCCTTGCCAAGCTGCCTAAACGCGAGCGTAAACAGGTCCGGCGTTTATGCGAAGAAGGCTTGTTGAGCGCCGAAGGTTTTCGCCTGACGCTACAGGAACAGCAGATTTTTACCGATTACCGGCTCAGTCCGGCGGGCCTTGACGCGTTGGTGGAAGCGCGATTGCTGCGCAAGGAACCGCGTTTGGAGAGTTATTTTTACGAACTCAGCCATGACAGTCTGGCCCGGCCGATACTCGACAATCGCACGTTAAAACTCACTCGCAGGCAGCGCACTATACTATGGAGCGGCTTGGCGTTTATGCTGTTGCTGGGCGGTTTTGCTTATTTGCAGGTTCAGGCAACACAGCAAGCCCGCGAGGCCCAGCAGCGTGCGCAACAGGCGCGTGATGCGGCGGAAGATGTGCTGAACTATTTGGTGTTTGATTTGCGCGATAAGCTCGAACCGATAGGGCGTTTGGATATTGTTGAAGATATGCAACAGCGGGTTGACCGGTATTATGAAACCGTAGGCATAGCCGGGCAATCTGCATCGGTGTTGAACCGGCGGGCTGCGGCGTATGAAAGTGTCGGTGACAGGCTGCTTGCCCAAGCTCAACCGGAACAAGCTTGGCAAGCTTATCAACAATTTTTCGCTTTAGCTCAGCAAGCCGCCAAACTTGAACCCGATAATTTAGGCTTACAGCAGAATATGTCGGTGTCGATGGACAAGCTTGGCGATGTGCTAATGGCGCAGGGCAAGCGGGAGGAAGCACTGCAACACTACCAGGACAGCTTGGCGATAAGCCGGAAATTGGTAGGGCAGGATCCCGGCAATGCCGGGTGGCAGCGGGATATGTCGGTGTCGTTGAGCAAGCTCGGCGATGTGCTAATGACGCAGGGCAAGCAGGCGGAAGCTCTGCAATATTATCAGGACGGACTGGCGATAATGCAGAAACTCGCAATGCAGGATCCCGGCAACGCCGGATGGCAACGGGATCTGTCGTTGTCGCTGAACAAGCTCGGCGATGTGTTAATGGCGCAGGATAAGTTGGAGGAAGCGCACCAGCACTATCAGGATAGCCTAACGATAATGCAGAAACTCGCAACGCTGGATCCCGGCAATGCCCGGTGGCAGTGGGGGCTGTCGGCGTCGATGGATAGGCTCGGCGATGTGCTCAACGTGCAGGACACGCGCGAGGATGCACTGAAATACTATTGGGATAGCCTAGAGATAATGCAGAAACTTGCAACACAGGATCCCGGCAATGCTGAGTGGCAGCGGGATATGTTGGTGTCGATGACCAAGCTCGGCGATGTGCTAAATCTGCAGGGCAAGTGGGAGGACGCGCTGCAACACTATCGGGACAGTCTGGCGATAACGCAGAAACTTGTTGCATTGGATCCATCCAATGCAACATGGCAACGCGATCTTGCTGGGGTTTACGCTAGAACTGCGTCAATGCTGATGGAGTTAAATCGTTTTGATGAAGCGGCGGAGATGGCGCAATACACGCTAACCTATCTTCTTAATCAGGCCGATAGTCAGGCAAAAAATAAAACCTTGGCAGATACGTATATGATTCTGGCTCGGTGTGAGTTATTCAATCGGAAATTCAGTAATGCCATCGCTGCGAATGAAAAAGGCTTAAAGCTGAACATCAGCGAATCAAAGAATTTGATGCTAACTACCGATCTCGCGCATGGATATTTATTTTCCGGTCAATATCAAAAAGCCAAGCCGCTTTATCTGGACAATAAGGACAAAAAGATTATGGATGGACGCAGCTTTAAACAAATCGTGCTGAATGACTTCAAGAAATTCCGGAAACACGGCCTTGATCATCCCGATATAAAACGCATCGAGAGTGCGCTGCATTAAGTCCGTTATATCGTTCTTGGACTCATCACGAAGGCGCGAGGATTTAAATTCCCGTCTTCACGGTGAAAAATCACCTGCAAAGAAGCGCATTGTCAAACTCTGGCGCTCGTCGTATACACAACGTTGTTTCGGAGTCGTCATACCGGCATGGATGCCAGTATCCAGTGCCAGGGACGGTAACTTGGCGGTTCTACAGATACTTGAGTAACAGGAAGTTTCACCTCCCTGTGCCTGGGTTCCGGCATCCCTGCCGGAACGACGGTGTCTATCGGATACTTGGGTATAACGATGAAACCCTGACAAGGGTTATAATATAACATTCGATTTCAGTTAAACGGTCTTTGCGATGAACACACCTACCGAAGCAATCCACAACCATCCCCATCCTTCGGAACACGATCATAAAAAATGCGTCAGCGAGGCCTTGGATACGGCCGAGCATTTGTGCGTGGTGCGCGGCGTACAATTGACGCCTATCCGGCACCAAGTGCTGGAATTGATCTGGGACAGCCATAAAGCCGTTAAAGCTTATGAGTTATTAGACCGTATCAAGCCTCTAAAAGACGGCGCTAAACCCGCGACGATTTACCGTGCGCTGGATTTCTTGATGGAGCAAGGCCTGATCCACCGGGTGGAAAGCCTTAATGCCTTTGTCGGTTGCAGCAGTTCCGGCCATCAACATGAGCAGTTGCTGTTAATCTGCAAGCACTGCAATGAAGTCGAGGAGCGTCCCGCCACTGAGGTTATGCAAGCCCTGTCGCAAGAGTTCGACCAAGCCGGATTTATCGTGCATAGCAAAGCGATAGAAATTCACGGCATCTGCGTTAAATGCGCCGCGCTTGACGGCGATCAAGATTGACGCGTTGAGGATAGGGTCGGCAACTTCCCTAAACCCGGAGTCATCGTTCTTACGCCTCGGGTCACTGCCATTAAATTAATCATTGCAGGAGCGCTTAACCTATCCCGTATGGCGGGTTTAATAACGCCGGACATTGACTTGGAGTTTCGCCAAAAATAATTTCCTCTCAAGCGTATATATGCAGCGCTGCCCAAAGATTGTCATTCGGCATTATGCCTGTTCGGAATGTTGCGAGTTTTAGACCTTCCAGGTTTTAAAAACCTGGAAGGTCTGACTGTTGGCCGGTTTCTCGCCTAACGACAGCCCGCAGGTACTTGTGTATAACGACGAACGATGGAATGACGAGTCCGGGGTTTGGGACGTTATTACACTGGTTCCCAAGCTCACTAAAATCCTTAACTTAATGGCGGTGATGCGCCACGTGAAAACGAGAGTCAAAACTGGGGTGTTGAAGACGGTCTCCGGGTTAGTTATCGCCGGCCGACTCTTTCCGGAAAAGAAAAATAACGGTTGCAATATGTTATGTTATAACATATCGTTTAACGTAAGATGTCATGCCGCGCATATTTGATGAGTTCATAAGCGTGGTTACCTTAAATTTTCCTATATTCCATTAAATATCTTGGGTATCCGATGAACAAAAAAACCGCCATTTTTTTCTTATTATCAACGGCAGCCGTCCCGGCAGTTTATGCAGCCAAAGAAGATATACAAGAATTGGAAGAGGTTGTGGTCACCGCGCCATTACAAGACAAGGCCTCCGAGTCCGCCGTTCCTGTCACTGTTTTGAGCAATGAGGAGTTGCGCTTGAAAGTCGGCCACAGCATCGGCGAAACGCTGAAAAACGAACTGGGTATTACCAGCCAGTCCTTTGGTCCGGGCGTCGGCACGCCGGTTATTCGCGGTCAAAGCGGGCCGCGTGTGCGGGTGTTGAACAATGGCATCGGCAGCAATGACGTTTCGGCGATAAGTCCCGATCATGCCGCCAGCGTCGAGCCATTATTGGCCGAGCGTGTCGAAGTGTTGCGCGGTCCCGCCACCTTGCTCTACGGTAGCGGCGCGATTGGCGGCGTGGTCAATGTGATCGACAACCGGATACCGGGCAAACTCCCTGATAAAGTGCTTGGCGGCGCGCTTGAGCAGCGTTTCGATTCCGCGTCCGACGAAACATCCACGGTCATGAAAATAGAAGGCGGTAAAAGTAATCTGGCTTACCATCTGGACGGCTTTTATCGAGACCGCAATAATCTCGATATCGGCGGTCAGGCTATTGATGTTAATGCCGCCCAAGCCACCGATCCGACGCTGGATGTGATCCAAAACACCAAAGGTTATATCGCCAACACCTCCGCCCACGCGATCAGCGGTTCGGCCGGCGTTTCCCTGGTTGGCGATCCTGGGTTTGCCGGTATCTCCATTAATCGTTTGCAAAATAATTACGGTATTGCGCCTGACGGCACCGGCGGAGCTACCCGTATCGATCTCAAACAAAATAAATACGATTTCAAAAGCGAATTGAAAAATCCGTTCAAGTTCGCTGAATCGCTGCGCATGAAGCTGGGTTATACCGATTACCAACATACCGAAATTGCCGATGGTACGCCGGGTTCTTTTTTTACCAATAAAACCTATGAGAGCCGTCTGGAGCTGACTCATAACCCGCTTGGGATATTCCGCGGTATGGTGGGTTTTCAAGCCATTGCCGGCGATTTTGCGGCGATTGATAAAACAACCAGTGAAGTGATTGTTCCGCAAACGCTAAGCAATAGTTACGGCGTTTTTGCCGTGGAATCGTTCGATATCGGTGCGTTCGCTAACCAGCTCGGTATCCGGGTTGAAGACACCACGCTGGAGCCGCAAGGACTTGCCAGCCTTAATTATGTGCCGGTCAGCGCTTCCGCTTCCAGCTTGTGGAAGATAAACGACAGCAATAGCCTCAATCTTGCGATAACCCGCTCGCAGCGCGCGCCGCAAGTACAGGAGTTGCTGGCTAATGGCTACCATGACGCCACTCGCAGCTTTGAAGTCGGCAACCTGAACTTGCGCGAGGAAACCTCCTACAACCTGGATTTGGGTTATAAATTCAAAGCCGACTGGGTCAAAGCCCAGCTGGATTTATTCCACAATTGGGCGGGCGATTATATCTACCAGCAACGTAATGGCGAATTCATAGGCGGTGCGCCTGTGCTCGAAACCCGCCAAGCCGACGCCACCTTCATGGGTTACGAAAGCAAACTGGTTTTTCCATTGCTGCAAAACCGCCTCGGATCGGTTGATTTAACGCTGTTCAGCGATTTTACCCGCGGCCAGTTTGTCAATGGTCGCGATGTGCCGCGCATGCCGCCGTTGCGTTTCGGTTTCCAGCTCGACCACAGCAAAGGCGAGTGGAATACCAATTTGCGCCTGACGCGCGGTGAAGCCCAGACGCATTCGGGCGACAACGATACCGTTACGGACGGCTATCTGTTGCTTAGCTTGGGTACGCAATATCAAGTCCTGGATTTGCACGGCGCCGATGTGATGGTGTTTGCCAAGGCCAATAACCTGTTGAATGAGAATATCCGAAATTCGACCTCTTACTTGCGTAACTTTGCGCCGGAATCGGGGCGGGGGGCGGAGATTGGGTTTAGGGTGAGTTACTAAATCAAGCAATTCACAGTGAAGAAGGTGATGTGGGACCGGCAAAAGCTAGAAAATGGTTGAAATCCGTTCCCTATCCAGCTTTTCCCAATCCGGGCGATACATTTAAGGTCAAATTGTATAAAATTAAACTTAATCAATAATCCATTGAGTATTTAGAGGTTATTATGACTACGCTGACTGTTCACAATCTTGACGATGCGATGGAAAAGCAACTGCAAATTAGTGCAAAACAACATAACTGTTCTACAGAAGAAGAGGTTTACCGTATTCTTAAACAAGCGCTTTTCCCAATTGAAAATCAAAAAAATTTAGGCAGCCGTTTACACAGACAAATCTTGGCGTTAACCGATGGCGTAGAGCAGGAACTACCCGCTCGCTCCCTTCCTCGTGCAGCGCCTGATTTTTCAGAAAATAACGAATGATATTGCTGGACACAAATATCATTTCCGAATTAATGAAAACACATCCTAATTCAGCTGTTATTACATGGGTGGATGAACAATTTAGCAACGAGTTATATCTTCCCGCCATCGTCAAAGCCGAAATTGAACTGGGAATCGCTATATTAAATGACGGCAAACGCAAACAAGCGTTGTTACAAGCTGCCGAACTCATCTTTATGAGTTTTTCAAATCGCTGTTTATCGTTTGATGGTGAAACGGCCAGCCATTATGCAAAAATCATTGCCTTTGCAAAAAAACAAGGCCGTCCAATGAGTGTTGAAGATGCTCAAATTGCAGCGATTGCACTACAAAATTCCGCGTTACTTGCTACGCGCAATACCACTGATTTTGATTTTTTGAACAATTTAAGATTGGTCAATCCATGGTTGTATTCAACAAATTAAAAAAAGCATAGGGTCTTTAATTGTGCATAAGCAAGTTTTATTTTGGAGAAATGCATAATGTAAGACCTAGAACTTTTTGTGCAACTGCATTCCTACGCGGCGCGCTCGTCTTTATACGCAGGTGTCTGCGGGATAACGTGATTCCAATAGAAATGACGAACTGCACGTAGGGCGTGCCGTGCGCGCCTTTGGCTCCCAAGGCGCGCACGGCACGCCCTACCAGCGAAATTTGATATTGAATGAAGATGTGTATGGACATTCACAAATTTCAAATGTTGTGCCACAAAAAGATGTTGCACAACCCACAACGCTTTCCTGTCTCCCGCTTTACCGGCGAATTCCTTTTCGGAATTTAATTACGGGAAATGGAATAGCTAACCATCCCGCCTAGCTGTTTTGAAACTGGCAGAAGCTCCCAACAGCCCAACCATGAAAAAAGCCGTGCCGACCAGGGTGAAACGCAGGTTCGTTTCCTGGATACTCATGTCGCCGGTCGCATAAAGCATGATAATGACGGCGACCAAGCCCCAGCCAAAAAAACGCAACACGGCGGCCATCACGAGGTTACTTAGCGTTTCCGATTCGCTGACCGGCGTGTCCATCCGGTAAGCGACAAAACCGCACATCAGCGCCGGCAGAATGCCCCAGCGCATGTGTTGTATGAAGCTTTCCAGGAAGTTGAAATTATCTTTGTAGTAAGTTAACTCAAGAATAAGCGCCGATGCCGAAGTGCTGACAAGGAAGCCCATTATCATTATTGCCATATAGAACCCATAATATCGATCGGATTGCTGGCGTTGGTGCCTGACGGCGAGCGTCCGTGACACAAAGACCAGCGCTATTGGCAGGACATAGATCAGGATGGCATAGGCGACCCAGCGGAGCGTGGTGTAATCAAAGTGAGCCAGCGGTCGATCGGGAAACAGGAAAGCATTGTGCAGCGAGACCGAAATCTCCCGGCCCAACATGATCCCGATGGCAGTCGCCGCCGCGAATAGCAGGATATATTTATAGGTGTGTTTGAGGCGAGCCTCATGGACGTTGCCGCCGAGTTGCTTCACGGTCGCCCATATCTCACTCTCGCTCGCGCTGCCGAACACGACCAAAGAGGCGAGTAAGCGGCACAGTAAACCGGTAAGATTGTCCAGCTCCTTTAGCAATTTGACCGTCTTGGTATAGTGCGGTTCGGCTTCTTTCCAGACCGCGACTTTTTCCGACATCGCATTGTAGGAGATACAGATTTCCCCCCATTTCAGTGACGGTTCGTTGAAAAAGCGGCGATAGGATTGTTGGTTGGCGTAGTTTTGTATCCGGTCGAAAAGCAGGCAATTATGAGCCCATTTATACTCGACCGTGGCGCTGGATTTTTCGAAATCGCCGGGGTCGATGCTTGGCACCAGCAGGCGATTGTTGATTTGTGTTTTTAATGTATCGTCGATCGCCGACAATCTCGATGTAATGAGGGCGTTATAGACTTCTACCGCTTTGGTCGGAATTGCGAATGCGTCATGGATGCTGTCTCGCAATATCAGTAAGGGGTTAAATTTGCTTTCCCAGGCGATAAAGAAAAGAAACAGCCCGGCGGCGATCAGGGGTATCAGCGTGTTTCCGCCCAAACCATTCAGAAGATTCACTAATTCACCGGAGCTTAGGCTCTTTACGATCAGCGTCACCAGCGGTTCCAAGGGCAGCCACTGCCAAGTAAACAGCCAATAAAGTGCGGCTATAAATGTGCAGTACGATGCGATTCCTACCCAGTAGGTGCTTCTGCGGCTAAAGTATTGGGGTAGCGTCGGTTCGGCGCCTAACTGAATCCGGCGTTTTTGGAAGGACCGGTAGGCGAGAAAGAAGGCCGCCCCGGCTCCAAGAAACTGCACCGCAAGGTTAATCAATAGTTCGGCTGTCATGGTGCGGTTGCTCCTACGTATTTTTCACAAGATTTCAAATTTAAGGGAAATGTTCAAGTCCCGCCTGACTATAAACGCGCTTGGTTACACAGTTTCGGTCGTTTTTTTACGCCGGTTCTTTAATGTCCGGACTGGCGTGATACGGCTGAGAGCGCGTGCGGGATCGAGTGGTTGTATTATACTCCGGTCGGGCATGGTGTTTATGCCCGCATTCACGAATTTCAAATGCCGGGCAACGCTCATTAATAAACAACATGAAACATTACAACTTGTCCCCAGCCGCTAAAGCCATTGAACGAATCCCCGTATACATTATTAGCGGTTTTCTTGGCAGCGGAAAAACGACTTTACTGAATCGCTTATTGAATCATGCGCCCAAGTCGGCCGTGATTATCAATGAATTCGGTGCTACGCCAATCGACCAGCAATTATTGCGCGAGCATAAAGTGCTTTTATCAACGCTGGTGGGCGGTTGTTTGTGCTGTCAGGTACGCGGCTCGTTAACGCCGTTACTTAAAAATCTGCGCATGGCTTGGGATTCGGGGGATAAACCTTTCGAGCGGGTGATTATCGAAACCAGCGGCGTTGCCAACCCGGAACCGGTGCTGGATATTGTGTTAAGAGAGCGCTGGTTGGCTGCGCGTTATAACTTACAAGGCGTTATTGCCACGGTTTCGGCGAGCATGGATATCGATCGTTTCGACTCTTTTCCGGAAGCCCAAGCGCAAATTGCCTGGGCGGATACGGTGGTAATGACGCAGACCGACTTGGCAACAGACGAAGCGATTGCAAAGCTGGATGCGCGCTTGTCGGTCTTGGCTCCCGCCGCAACCAGGCTGGCCGCTGTGCAAGGCGAGCTTGATCCTGATTTACTACTCAATCGTTCGAAGAAACTCCGGCGCTTGCGCGATACTGAACTACCCGATTTACCGGATCATGGCTTTCACAGCGTCACTTTGCAGCTAGAGCATCCGCTATCGTGGGGACGGCTACAAAAAGCGTTGGAATACCTGGTTGCTCGTCATTCTAATCAGCTGGTCCGCTTAAAAGGCATGGTTTATACCCCAGGGCAAAACGAGCCGCTACTGGTGCAAGGAACAGCCGGAAGACTTTATCCTGCAACGCGGCTGCCGGTAAGAGCTTCCGATGACGGCATTGGGCGACTGGTTATTATTACCCAGGGCGAAGTAAAAGGCTTGGCTGAAGAGATGATGACGCAATTGCGTAGTTAAGTGCTTGTTGTAAAGTATTGTAGAGACAATCACTTATATCGTTCCCATCAATCGGTCCATGGAATGCCGATAGATTATTTGATCGGCTATCAACGAATAGGCTTGACGGATTATTTTAATCTTATAAAATACGCGGCTCGAATTACGGAGCGGTAGTTCAGTTGGTTAGAATACCGGCCTGTCACGCCGGTGGTCGCGGGTTCGAGCCCCGTCCGCTCCGCCATCTCCTGACAGTATCCGCTGTCGATCAAAAAGCAATCCATCTTCAATTGTTGTTAAGTTTTTTAATCCTAGATGATGAGCCTTGTTTATCAGGCCGCGTGTCTTAAGAAGGCCGATTTATTTGCTTAGACGGGTCGATGTTTTAAGTTGGGGCAAAGAGTTCATTCTTTGGCACGATTTTCAGCTTGATCGCTCTTTGAATATTTACGAGCACTTGTGTCTTTTGCAGGCTAAATGCTTTTTCTTGGTTTATTGCGAGTATTTTTTAAAATAACTTTTTTTAAAATCATCCTGTTAGTAATGCTGTAAAATCGTTCTTTTCTTATTCCAGTTTCCAGCTCCCAGATGACAATCAGGCTACCCGTACCGCGTATCGCATTAACACCAGGAGAACCCGCAGGCATAGGTCCCGATCTTTGTGTTCAGCTCGCGCAACAAGATTTACCCTGTGAAGTCATCGTCATAGCCAGTCCGCAATTGTTGGAAGAGCGGGCCGGGCAATTGGGTTTACCGCTTCAGATTAGGGACTTTGACAGTAATTTGCCTGCTGTCGCCCAGACTGCGGGATGCCTGACGATATTGCCGGTGGACCTGGTGGAGCCGGTGCAGTGCGGACAATTGAATTCGGCCAATAGCCGCTATGTGTTGAAAACCATTACCAAAGCGACCAAAGGCTGCATGGACGTGGTTTTTGATGCGATGGTTACCGGACCGGTCCACAAGGGCATTATTAACGATGCAGGTTTGTCTTTTACCGGTCATACCGAATTTATTGCAAGCATTACCGGCGGCTATCCGGTGATGATGTTGGCAACACCGGGCTTGCGGGTAGCGCTGGCGACTACGCATCTACCGCTGTCGGAAGTCTGCCAGGCCATTACTCATACCCGGCTGCGTACGGTGATTCGGATATTGAATCAGGAGCTGCGCACGCGTTTCGGCATAGCCAACCCGAAAATATTGGTATGCGGACTTAATCCTCATGCAGGAGAAAACGGTCATCTGGGCAGGGAAGAAATCGATATCATCGAGCCGGTACTCGATAGTTTCCGTAAACAGGGCTTGGATCTGCACGGGCCGTTACCGGCCGATACGCTGTTCACCGGCAAGTATCTGACCACAGCCGATGCGGTACTGGCGATGTATCATGATCAAGGTTTGCCTGTGCTTAAGCATATGGGTTTTGGGCAAGCCGTCAACATTACGCTGGGACTGCCTATCATCCGCACTTCGGTTGATCACGGCACGGCTTTGGATCTTGCCGGCAGCGGCAAGGCCGATTTAGGCAGTCTGCAATTCGCGCTGCAAACCGCATTAACCATGGCTACTCAATAAAAATGGCACATACTCCGCGCAAGCGCTTCGGTCAGAATTTTCTTCATGACCATAATATTATTTACAATATTATCTCCAGCATTCAAGCCAAGCCGGGCCAACACTGGGTTGAGATAGGGCCGGGGCAGGGCGCATTGACCGAGCCTTTGTTAAACGAAGGCGTGCGTCTTGAAGTGGTCGAGCTTGATCGGGATTTGGTGGTTCTGCTCAGGGAAAAATTCAAGCAATATCCTGATCTAAAAATCCACAGTGCCGATGCGCTAAGGTTTGATTTTTCGTCGCTGGTGGATGGGGATCGCCAGGCCGCCGAAAACGGGTTGGCAGACGATGAAAAACTGCGCATTATCGGCAATCTTCCGTATAACATTTCAACGCCGTTGATGTTCCATCTGTTAGATAACGCCTACTGCATTGAAGACATGCATTTTATGCTGCAAAAGGAAGTGGTTGACCGGATTTGCGCGGCTCCGGGCAGTAAAAAATACGGCAGGTTGAGTGTGATGATGCAATATTATTGCGCAACCGAGTTATTATTCGATGTGCCGCCGGAAAGCTTCGATCCGGCTCCGCAAGTGATGTCGGCTATCGTCAGGCTGGTGCCTCATTTACAGCCGCCTGTTGCGGTAAATGATATAACCAAGCTTAACCGGGTTGTCACTCAGGCGTTTTCGCAGCGGCGCAAAACGTTGCGTAATTCGTTGAAAAAATTGATCCCGGAGGAAGATATTGTCGCTTTGGGGATTGATCCGACACTCAGGGCTGAAAGCATATCGCTGGCTGAGTTTGCGCAGTTAAGCAATCTGCTGCAAGAGTAACCGCAAAAAGATGGAACGCGGATGACGCGGATTGGACTGATTTAAACGGATTTTTAAAAGTGACGCCAGTTGGTTGTCATATGCTTTAAATCCGTGTTTATCCGTCTAATTCGCGTCATCCGTGTTCCATCTTCTCAATGCTCAAACAGAAAAACTCTCGCCGCAGCCGCAGGTGCCTTTCACATTCGGGTTATTGAAGCGGAAGGCTTCGTTGATGCCTTCCCTGCGATAATCCAGTTCTATACCGTCGACAAATTCTAGATCGTTTGCAGCGACGATGACTTTTACGTCGAAATTTTCAAACACCGCATCGCCTTCATCCAGCGCGTCGGCGTAATCAATCGTATAAGCATAACCCGAGCAGCCGGATTGTTTTACGCCCAGTTTTAAACCCAGGCCTTTGCCGCGTTTTTCCAATTGTTTTTTGATTTGCCGAGCGGCGCTTTCAGTTAATGAGATAGACATAATGACCTCTTTATCCTTTTTCGATTAGGGATTTTAATTGTTTAATAAATTCAAAAATTTCAGCTTCGGTGTTGGCTTTTCCCAAACTGATGCGGATCGCGCTTTTGGCATCCTTGGGATCAACGCCCATGGCTACCAATACCGGGCTGGGTTCTCTTTGCCCGCTGGCGCAGGCTGAGCCGCTGGAAACGGCGATGCTCTTTTGGTCCAGCTGCATCAGCAGCATTTCGCCATCAATGCCGTCGATACCCATTTGCACGGTATTGGGTAGCCGGTCGGCTTGTTTTGCAAAAACAGTCAATCCGGGAATAACGCTTAAGCCTTGTTCCAGCAATGTTCTAAGTTTTAACAGATGCGCATGGCGTTCGGCAAGTTCGGTTCTGGCAAGTTCCGCGGCTTTACCGAAGCCGACGATCGCGGCGACGTTCTCGGTTCCGGCTCTAAGCCCTTGCTCCTGTTCGCCGCCCAGCAAGACAGGATTTATCGTCACGGATTTTTCAAATACCAGCGCACCGCACCCTTTGGGGCCGTAGATTTTATGGCTGGACAGCGACATCAAATGCGCGCCGAGCCGGTTAAAATCTACCGGGATTTTGCCCAGCGCCTGCACAGCGTCGGTATGAACTTTAATGCCGCGCGCGCTCAACTGATCGGCATAATGGGCGATATTTTGCACCGCGCCGGTTTCATTATTAGCCAGCATCATCGAAACCAAGTCAGGCTTCAGTTGAATAACCTCATCAATAGCATCTTGAGTTATCCGGCCGGTCGCATCGACATTCAGCAGGCTAAGCTGATGGCCAAGGTTTTTTAAACGCAGGGCGGGCTCAATAACCGAAGGATGTTCAATGGCCGATACGGCGAGCCCGGCCTGAGGGGCGAGCGTCGCCAGAGCCAGATTATTGGCTTCGGTACCGCCGCTGGTGAAAATAATTTGCCCAGGTTGCACCTCAACCAATGCTGCAAGTTGCTCTCGAGCAGTTTGTATGGCGCTGCTTGCGAGTCTGCCAAGACGATATAAGCTGGAAGGATTGCCGTAAAATGTTTTCAGGAAAGGAAGCATCGTATCCAGAACGCGATCATCTATAGGAGTGGTCGCGTTATGATCGAAATAGATCATTCGGGCGCCGCCAGGGATGGCGCGTATGCCGCAAGCCAGCCGGGAGCTGGCGCGGAACGGATGTTATTCGGGGTGACGATATATTTCAATAGTTTGTTGGGCATCGTGATGCTGTCTTTTGGCAATTTCCTGAACCTGGTTCTTTTCCAACAGGTCGGCTAAAGAAATGCCTTCCAGATAATCCCTGATCTGCTCGCTCAGGCCCATCCACAAGCTGTGGGTTAAACAGGCCTGATCTTTCTGGCAATTGGCTTCGCCGCCGCATTTGGTCGAATCGAGCGGTTCATCGACAGCGGCGATAATCTCGGCAATATTAATGTCAGTATCCTTGCGGCACAGTTTGTAACCGCCGCCAGGTCCGCGTACACCTTTGACCATACCGGCCCGGCGTAGACGGGCAAATAGTTGTTCCAGATAAGACAGGGAAATGGTTTGACGGGCCGCAATATCGGTCAGGGTTACCGGATTGATTTGGCTGTGATAAGCCAAGTCCAGCATGGCAGTGACCGCATAGCGACCTTTAGTAGTTAAACGCACAGTAGTATCCTCTATAAATACCGTTAAGATATTGTTACTATACTTAACCTAGCAAAATAGTCAACTATTATACCCTTAATTAATTGCAGGTATTCGAAGATGCAACGCACAAGGTTCAAGTAGCCGGATAGGGTATTTGTAAGCTTAAGTTAGCCTTCTCTTCCGTACCCATCTTCAATTTCGCAACCGTCCAATTTGGATAGCGGGGATTCGGCGTATTTAATGCCGGCATCATTAAGCGCTTTTTGCATGGTTTCTATCTGCTTGTCCATATCATGAATATGATCCAGCATGTGATTAATGGCGTAGGCGATCGGATCCGGCATATCGGTGGTCGCGCCGTAAGCATGAAAACCCATTTTATAGGCGATCTTGTCGCGTTCGGCTGCTGCGGCTTTGCTTTTAGGGTCGACGATGTGAGCTGGGATGCCCACGACGGTCGCATCTGCCGGTACCGGTTTTAAAACGACCGAGTTTGAACCCACGCGCGCGTTCTCACCAATATCGATAGGCCCTAAAACTTTTGCTCCTGCACCGACCACCACGCCGTTATGCAGGGTGGGGTGACGCTTGCCCTTATCCCAGCTGGTTCCGCCCAAAGTTACGCCATGGTACAAGGTACAGTCGTCGCCGATAACGGCGGTTTCGCCGATCACAACGCCCATGCCGTGATCGATAAAGAAACGTCTGCCTATGATGGCGCCGGGGTGAATTTCGATCCCGGTCAGCCAGCGGCCTATATGGGCAATAAACCGGGCCAGCCACCTGAATCCGGCCAGCCAGAAAAAATGGCTGAGCCGATGAATTAAAACGGCATGAAATCCAGGATAGGTGGTAATTACTTCAAAGACCGATTGCGCTGCCGGGTCGCGGTCAAAAACGCAGGCAATATCTTCTTTTATTCGGTTAAACATTGTTATTCCTCTTGTGGCCTTGGGACATCCTCAAGATGCCTCGAAGTATATCCAGCTCCTTGGTATCCAGCTGTACCCGGTTATAAATCCGGCGCAAACGGCGCATGATGGATTTTGACTTGGCCGGATGCATAAAGCCTATGTCGGTTAATGCTTCAGCCATGTGGCTATAAAAAGACTCCATTTGCGCTGCCGAGGCTAAAGCTTGTTCACCTTTATCGCCGACGATAATTTCTTCTTGTGGCGCCAGACCGGATGTCACGAATAATTCATAACAAACAACCTGCACGGCAGCGGCAATATTCAGCGAGCTGTATTCGCTGTTACAAGGGATACGCAGCAAAAAGTGGCACAGATCCAGCTCGTGGTTTTTTAAGCCCGAATTTTCCCGGCCAAAAACAATAGCCACTCGATTGCCGGGTTCATTAATCAACACCTTTTCCGCACACTCCCGCGGTGTCAGTTCCGGCCAACTGATGGTTCGGCCTCGGGCGCTGGCGCCGATCACCAGCTGACAATCGGCAATCGCCTCTTGCAAAGTCGGGCAGACGGTTGCGCCCGCCAAGACGTCGTCAGCGCCGGAAGCTCTGGAGGTGGCATCGGCGCTGGGAAATATTTTAGGCGCAACCAAGCAGAGGTTGTGCATCTTCATGTTTTTCATCGCACGGGCAACGGCGCCGATATTTCCCGGATGCGTTGTTTCGACCAGTACAATTTTTATAGTAGACAGCAAGGCCTTGTCCTTGGGTAAAAAAAGAGCCTAAGTTTAGCAAAAGATTTGGTATCCTATGGCATTTTCTGTGCTTATATAAATCTAATCCGCCTATGCAACCCATGTTAAATACTGCCGTCCGTGCTGCAAGAGCCGCCGGCGACTTGATACTCCGCTCATCCGATAATATCGGTCACCTAAAGGTCGACCAAAAAGGCAAAAACGATTATGCCAGCGAGGTTGACCGTGCGGCCGAACGGGAAATTATTAATATTATCAAGACAGCCTATCCTGACCACAGTATTCTGGCAGAAGAAAGCGGTGCGCAGCAGGGTAACGATTTTGTTTGGGTTATCGACCCTCTGGACGGCACCACCAACTTTTTGCACGGCTTCCCGCAATATGCCGTTTCCATTGCTTTAAAACACAAGGGCAGGATTGAAGTCGGCGTTATCTATGACCCATTACGCGATGAATTATTTACCGCTAAACGCGGCGGCGGCGCGATGTTAAACAGCCGCCGACTTCGGGTGACTACTCAAACCAGCTTGAAAGGGGCATTAATCGGCACCGGCTTCCCGTTTAAAACCGGTCTGCATATGGATGCTTACTTGGGCATGTTCCGCGCGTTAGCGACCGATTCAGCGGGGATTCGCCGTGCCGGCGCGGCGGCGCTTGATTTGGCTTATGTGGCGGCGGGCCGGTTGGATGGCTTTTGGGAAATCGGCCTGATGGAGTGGGACATGGCCGCGGGTGTTTTATTGATTAAGGAAGCGGGCGGGGCGGTTACCGACTTTTCTTTTAACGATAAGTATCTGGAATCAGGCAACCTGATCGCCGGAAGTCCCAAAATGCATCAAATCATGTACCAGTTGATCGAGCCGCATGTTACCGATAATTTGAAATAAATTGCATTGTAGGGGCGGGGCTTGTCCCTGCCCTTTTTATCCGTGCGATTGAAAAAAGGGCAGTCGCAACAAGGGATTAAAAAAGGGCAACCACAAGGGATTGCCCCTACGAGAAAATCTGCATCGCCAGCATGATGGCGTCTTCGCGACCGTTTTCCGCTTGGTAATAACCTTTTCTAATGCCGATTTCATTGAAGCCCATATCCTGATAAAGAGCCAGGGCGACGGTGTTGGACGGCCTGACTTCCAGAAACATGGTTTCCGCACGGCCTCGGGCTGTTTCGATAAGATTTTCCAGCATCTTGCGGCCTATGCCTTGTCCTTGCTCGGCAGGCGCTACACAAATGTTTAAAACGTGGGCTTCGCCGACAGCCATCGCGAGAATACTGTAGCCCAACACGGTTTCGTTTTCTGTACAGACCCAGCAATGATAGTCGGCTTTAAAGCAGTCTCGGAAAATATCTTCTTCCCACGGGAATTGATAACTTGCTCTTTCAATCGCCAAAACTTCCGGTAAATCGGAGCTTCGCATTCTTCTTAAGCGCATTAAATCTTTTCTGCCCACCGAGTCGGGGAATAATTTGGCGTAGAATTCTCTATCGGCATCGTAAACCACAAAGTCTTTTATCTTTTCTAACATCCTTCCCAACATGATCAACCTTTAATGTTTTTGTATGTTTGCAGCGCGAGTTTTAAATCCGCCCAAGCTTTGCGCTTGTCCGGCAATGACCTCAACAGGTACGCGGGGTGATAGACTACAACAACCGGCGTATCATTTAAAGCGTGTATTTTTCCTCTTAGCTTGCCTATCGGTTCGTCGGTGTTTAGCAATGCCTGTGCGGCAACTCTCCCTAAAACCACGATGATTTTCGGCTTGAGCAAGGCCATTTGCCGTAGCAAGTAAGGTTTGCAGGTTTTGATTTCGATAGGTTTGGGGTCGCGGTTAGCGGGAGGACGGCATTTTACAATATTGGCGATAAAGACTTCTTCGCGATCAAGGCCGATGGCTCTTAGCATTTCCGTTAGCAGTTGACCTGCTTTACCGACGAAAGGCAAGCCTTGTTGATCTTCGTTTTGTCCTGGGCCTTCACCGATAATCATCCAGTCGGCATTTTTATTGCCCGAGCCGAAAACAGTTTGAGTGCGTGTTTTACATAGCTCGCATTTAGTGCAGGGAGTTACTTCGGCTTGCAACGCTTCCCAGCTGTCGATTGGTTCCGGTTCCGGTTGGATGTTTTCAGTTATGGCCTCGGCTGTCTCGAACGCTGATTCAACTATAGCGGGGGCCTCGAATACCGGCTCTTGTTCTTGGGCAGTAGCCGCTCTGTGCAGCCAGACATCAATGCCCATGGCTTCGAGGTATTGCAGGCGTGTTGCGTTATCCAAAACCGGCTCGACTTTACTTAGAGTTCCCACGCCGGAGCGTGGGAACGATGAAACAGCTTAAACATCCCCTTTCTGAGGATGTTGGCGTTGATCGGGGCTTTGCAGTTTATTCACAGCATTGATATAAGCTTTGGCCGAGGCGATAACAATGTCGGTATCGGCACCCAAGCCGTTAACAATCCGTCCCGCTTGTTCAAGACGGATAGTCACTTCGCCTTGGGCATCGGTGCCGTTGGTGATGTTGTTAACCGAATAAAGCTCCAGCGTGGCGTTGGTTTGCACCAGCTTTTCAATGGCTTTTAAACTGGCATCGACCGCGCCGCCGCCGTCGGCATTGCCGGTGACTTCTTTATTCGCTACGCGCAAGGTAACGGTTGCGTTGGGTATTTCACCGGTTTCCGAGCACACTTTCAGGGCGATCAGTTTGACGTGCTCATCTTCCGCTTCAAACGCGGCCTCCGAAATCAGCGTTTGCAAATCTTCGTCGAAAATTTCGTGCTTTTTATCGGCCAATTGCTTAAAGCGGGCAAAAGCTTCGTTCAATTCTTCTTCGGAACCGAACTCAAAGCCCAATTCGGTGATGCGGCTCTTGAACGCATTTCTGCCTGAATGCTTGCCTAGCACCATACGGTTAGCGGTCCAGCCGACATCTTCGGCACGCATGATTTCGTAAGTTTCGCGGCTTTTTAACACGCCGTCCTGATGAATCCCGGCCTCATGCGCAAAAGCATTGGCGCCGACGATGGCCTTGTTCGGCTGCACAGGAAAACCGGTGATTGACGATACCAATTTTGAACAGGTCAAAATTTCGCGGGTATCTATGCCGGTTTGACAAGTAAATACATCCTTACGGGTACGCACGGCCATGACCACTTCTTCCAGCGACGCATTACCGGCGCGTTCGCCCAAGCCGTTAATCGTACATTCAACCTGACGTGCGCCGTTCATGACCGCAGACAGCGAATTGGCAACCGCAAGACCCAAATCATTGTGGCAATGCACGGAAAAAATCGCCTTGTCCGAATTGGGGATGCGGCGGATCAGGTTGGCGATGGTGGCGCCGAATTGATCGGGAACACTGTAGCCTACGGTGTCCGGAATATTCAGCGTCGTGGCTCCGGCGTCGATTACGGCTTCAAGAATCCGGCACAGAAAGTCTTCTTCCGAACGGCCTGCATCTTCCGGCGAGAATTCGACATTGTCAGTATATTGCCGTGCGCGTTTGACCGCTTTAACCGCGTATTCGATGACCTGTTCCGGCTGCATCTGCAATTTCATTTGCATATGGATCGGCGAGGTGGCGATAAAGGTATGAATGCGCGATTGTTTAGCGCCTTTAAGCGCCTCGCCGGCACGATCAATATCCTTGTCCAGGGCTCGGGCCAGTCCGCAGACCACGCTGTCTTTTATGATATTGGCTACCGACTGAACGGCTTCAAAATCGCCGGGACTGGCCGCAGGAAAACCGGCTTCGATGACATCGACTTTTAAACGTTCCAAAGCCTTGGCAATGCGGATTTTCTCATCGCGAGTCATTGAAGCGCCGGGGCTTTGTTCGCCATCGCGCAAGGTGGTATCGAATATTATTAACTTGTCTTTCATAAAAACTCCATTCATGGAGAACTATCAACGCTTACGTTGATACATGGAAATAGGGATGTGAGTAACTAAATGGAAAAAAGATAGGCGCCCGTCAGGGCAGGCGTCTTAAAGGCAGGCATAACCATGCATACAAAGCTGTTTCGGCAGGCATTGCAGCGACAAGAGGATTTTGGAATGCATGGTTAATTTGAATAAACATGGTCGTGACTATACGCCAATGGCTGTGCCGCCTCAAGCAGATTTTACGCTTTACGCCCGTGTAACCGGCGTCTACGCATGACCAAAGTAAGTACCGGGCCTGAAATCGCGTAAGCTAAAAACAATAAAAATAACATCGTTTGCGGCTGCGCCATCACAAAAGCGATACCCAGCATTGCGGCGATAGCGACAATAAAAGGCACTTTGCCTTTTAAATCGATTTTTTTGAAACTCCAATAACGGAAATTGCTGACCATCAGCAAGCCAGTGCTGACCGTTAACGCGAGGGCAAAATATTTGAACAACTCAATGTCGTATTTATACTCCAGGCAAATCCAGATAAATCCGGCAAGAATAGCTGCGGCCGCAGGACTGGGCAGTCCCTGGAAATAGTTTTTATCGGCCGTTGCCAGTTGGGTATTAAAACGCGCCAAGCGTAATGCGCCGCCCGCCGCATGAACAAATGCAGCAAACAGGCCCAATTTGCCGAGACTCGAAAACGCCCATGAATACATGACCAGGGCAGGGGCCGCGCCAAAGGAAACCATATCGGAAAGACTGTCGTATTGAGCGCCGAATTCGCTCTGGGTATTAGTTAGTCTTGCTACGCGGCCATCCATACCGTCCAGGATCATCGCTACAAAAATGGCGATGACGGCGGTTTCAAAACGTCCTCCCATCGCTGAGGTAATGGCATAAAAACCGGAAAACAAAGCTCCCGTAGTAAATAAATTAGGCAATAAATAAATTCCACGGCGACGAGGTGAGCGTTTTTCTGGAAGCATATTTAAATCAATCCTTAAAGTTTTAGGCAGTCAGTAATAATTGTTGCGCGGAATTATACAATGAGCCTGCAAACTGCACCTAGCTTAATCAAAAACCGGAAGATTTATCTTGGATGCCGCAGGAAGTGAAAAAACATCATTGATGAGCCGGCCATTTTTCAATCTTATTGGCGGATGAAGCTTATTGCTTTCTTATGAGCACCGAAAAACTGAAATGGTCTAATTAAACAGGCCACGTCTAAAGAAAGATTCATAATGTCATCAAAGGTAAATATGAGTAATCAAACTGAGCATAAACGGCCAAAATTGAAGCCGATTGTTGGGATATTCGTTAACGGACGAGCTTAAAATACGAACAACTTACTCCTATCTGATCTAAAAACCGTCTAATTTTGAAAAAGAGCGGGGAGTGTCAGGCGAGGATGTCGGCAGCAAGGATGCTGCCGTCAAGCCCCCAGGGATGGGTTCACGGCGCTCCTCGGCTGACACTCCCCGCATCTTTCATAGTTGAACGATTTTTCAGTATGAAAGGAGTAACTACGAAAAATTCGGTAGTGGTTGAAGTTTAACTGTTCTGTGTAAAATTGGCGGCAGGATAACGGAGACTCACACCTGCACCGGCTACGTTCTTGTCTGAAATCGCCGACCATGTTTTGGCTCGCCGTGAACACGGCATCGTCTTCGATGATCGGGCGGCCGTTTGGCGACGCGCAAGAGTTCACCGACAGGACCATCGGTTGGAGCGGGATAGGCACTCTCGCAGTAAGCGCTTGATCAGTTGTGTTATCCATCGGTGACTCCGTTTTACAGTGTAGATTCTCGCGCCGGCCGAGTGCGATTAAAAGGCCATGCAATCACAGTGCAGGCGCCATGGCCCGGACTCGCCCAGCACCCATTGCTGTGAGTTCTCGCCGGGGACGTGGATGTGGCCGCGGCATGGCTCTCGCGCATGGGCCGCGCGCGTCTTTGCGTAGCCGCCGTAAACCCGCACCGGCGACCAGTTTGGACTGACCGGCAGAGGCGGCGGACTCAAAGACCCGAACTCGCCCGCGCCGAAGACGATACGGCCGCCGACGATGGTCAGTACCGATTCGAGCTGCTTGATCTCTTCTTCCGGGATCGAGAAATAATCGGCTGAAAGCAGCGCAAGGTCGGCTACCTGTCCCGGCGCAATGGCTCCTTTCTCGTCTTCCTCGGAAGAGAACCAGCTGCTCCCGGCCGTATACAGGCGCAGTGCCTCCATGCGCTCAAGACGGTTGCCTTCCGGGTAGAGCGCCGTGCCGCCGACGGTTTTGCCGGTGATTAGCCAGTACAGTGCGACGAACGGGTTATAGCTTGAGACGCGCGTGGCATCGGTACCCGCGCCGACAGGGACGCCCAGCTCCAGCATCCGCCGGATGGGCGGCGTGCGTTGCGCTTGCTGTTCGCCGTAACGGGCCACAAAATACTCGCCCTGAAACGCCATCCGGTCCTGAACCGCGATGCCGCCGCCGAGCACCCTGATGCGCTCGATGTTACGGTCGGAGATCGTCTCGCAATGATCGAAAAACCAGTGCAGCCCCTCTAAGGGTACTTCGCGATCCACGGCTTCATAAACATCCAGGGCGCGGGTAATCGTCTCGTCATAAGTCGCATGCAGGCGGAACGGCCAGCGCTTCTCGGCCAGATGCCGGACGACTGATTTGAGTTCCGCCTCCATGACCGGCGCCATGTCGGGGCGCGGCTCAAGGAAATCCTCAAAATCTGCGGCCGAATAGACCAGCATCTCGCCGGCGCCGTTCATCCGGTAGAAATCGTCGCCAGCGCCGGGCCTAGTCTCCTGAGTCCATTGCGCAAAGTCGGCCAGCTCCAGCTTGGGCCGCTGCGTGAACAGGTTATAGGCAAAGCGGACGGTCAGCTCGCCTCGCTCATGCAGCTCCTGGATCACGGCATAATCGTTCGGGTAATTCTGAAAACCGCCGCCGGCGTCGATCACGCTGGTGATACCGAAGCGGTTCAGTTCCCGCATGAACTGGCGAGTCGAGTTGATTTGGTCCTCATGCGAAAGCCTCGGCCCCTTGGCGAGCGTCGCATACAGAATCATCGCATTCGGGCGCGCGATCAGAAGCCCGGTCGGATTGCCTTGTTTGTCCCGTTGAATCTCGCCGCCCGGCGGGTCAGGCGTGTCTTTGCTATAACCGACGGCGCGCAAGGCGGCGCTATTCAGAAGCGCACGGTCGTAAAGGTGCAGCACGAACACGGGGGTATCCGGCGCGGCCCGGTTGATCTCGTCCAGCGTCGGCATGCGGCGCTCGGCGAACTGGAACTCTGTCCAGCCGCCGATCACCCGAACCCATTGCGGGGGCGGCGTCCGCGCGGCTTGCTCCTTCAGCCTGCGTAATGCGTCCGCGAGCGATGGCACGCCGTCCCAGCGCAGCTCCAGGTTGTAGTTCAGGCCGCCGCGGATCGGATGCATGTGGGAATCGTTGAGGCCGGGGATGACTGTCCGGCCCCGGCAATCGATCATTTGTGTGCTGGAGCCGCCCTGCCGCAGAATCTCATCGTTGGTGCCGACCGCGCTGATCTTGCCGTCCTTGATAGCGACGGCTTCGACAAACGACGGTAGCTTGTTCGTCGCGATCTTGGCGTTATGAAGAATGCTGTCGGCTGTCATAGGAACCTCCTGCATCGTTTGAACGGTTGGATCTTGGTCCAGCTTTGTTATTGGTGGACAGCCCCGGCAGTAGGGATGATGTACTCGGGGAACTTGGTCGCCGGGACACCATGCACCATGCTGTAGGCATACTCCACGCCCATCCCATACGCGCCAAAGTGGTTCTTTACAATGTCCATAACCGCGTCATAAGTACCGCGCTCGGCCCAGTCGCGCTGCCACTCAAGCATCACCGAGAGCGAGGTGACCGGCTTGGCGCCCGCCTGGATCATGCGCTTCATCGCGTTCTCGTGCGCGAGTTGACTGACATCGCCGCAGCAGTCTTCAACGACGTAAACTTCGTAGCCGTCGTGCATGGCCTGTATCGTCGGAAGAGCGACGCAGGTTTCAGTCCACAGGCCGGCCAATACGATCTTTTTCCGGCCGCTTTGCTCGATCGCCGCCACGAAGTTTTGGTCATCCCACGCGTTCATGGAAGACCGTTCGACCGGTTCCCGATCAGGGAAGACCGCCTGGATCTGCGGCCAGAGATTGCCGCTAAAGCTCTTGGTTTCAACCGTGGACAGAACGATGGGAACATCGAACACTCTTGCGGTTTTCGAGAGAGCAACGTTGTTGTTGATGATCGATTGGCGGTCAAAATTGGTAACGCCAAACAGCATCTGAGGTTGTAGATCGATCAGCGTGACGACGCAATTCTCCGGGGTCAGCAAGCCCTTTTCGCTGTGCTTCGGCCGGCCAGTGATTTCAGGCATGACATCCTCCTTAAATTAAAGGGAACGAACAAATACAACCGGCAGCAAAGCCGGCCTTTGTTATGGCTTTCAAACTTGGGCCGTTATTAGGAACCACATAGACTCCGTTGTAAATGCGTACGAATACCCAGTTTTTGCGGTCTAAAATTCCGATAACTGCGTAACATCAGTAAGTAATTATCCGTATTGATAAGCTCTGTTTTTTACCCAAAATGTACTATTCAGGTAATCTTTTCGGGATTTGAAGGAGCCGGTTAAAAGCGCTAAAAATGACGAGTCATCTTAATTCCCATCGCCTGACTTGACTGGCAAAACGGGTGCGGGAAGCGGAAAAAGTTAAAAGCTCTTTTACATCCGATGCTATGCGGGAGTATGAAGCCATGGCTAAAAACGTCACTCAGAAGCTGATCGAAACTCACTTGGTCGAAGGCCGCATGATAAGCGGCGAAGAGATTGGCTTAAAAATCGATCAAACACTCACCCAGGACGCGACCGGCACCCTGGTCATGCTGGAATTCGAGGCGATTGGCCTTCCGCGCATACGAACCGAACTTTCCGTCCAATATGTAGATCACAACCTCCTGCAGGAAGACTTTAAGAACGCCGACGACCACCTGTTTTTACGCAGTGCGTGCAAGAAGTTCGGCCTTTGGTATAGCCGTCCCGGTAACGGCGTGAGTCATCCCGTGCATATGGAGCGCTTCGGCGTACCGGGAAAAACCTTGCTAGGCTCGGACAGCCATACCTGCGCGGCCGGTTCATTGGGCATGCTGGCAATCGGTGCGGGCGGCCTGGAGGTGGCGATGGCGATGGCGGGGGAAGCGTTTAACTTGAAAATGCCGAAAATAGGGGGCGTCAAACTGGTAGGAGAAATGCCCGACTGGGTCAGCGCCAAAGATGTCATTTTGGAAATGTTGTGCAGGCATAATGTGGACGGCGGGCTGGGCAAGATCGTCGAATATTACGGCCCCGGATTGAGATGCCTCACCGCCATGGACCGGCATGTGATCGCTAACATGGGCGCCGAGCTGGGCGCCACCACATCGGTTTTTCCATCGGATGATATGGTCATGGCGTTTTTGAAAAGCCAAGGGCGTGAGCAAGCTTTTCGGGAAATTCTCGCGGACCCGGAGGCAGAATATGATGAATACGAGGAAATCAACCTGTCGGAACTGGAGCCTTTGATCGCATTGCCCAGCAGTCCGGGTAACGTGGTGCCGGTGCGCGAGGTGGCGGGCCGGGAAATCTACCAAAGCTATATCGGATCATCCGCTAATCCCGGACTGCGGGACTTCGGCATCGCGGCCATGATCGTCGATGGCAAACAGACGCACGACCGCGTTTCATTCGACGTCAATCCTACCTCCCGGCAGATATTGGAGAACATGACGGCAACCGGCATATTGGGAAAGCTGATCCATGCCGGCGCACGCCTTCATCAAGCCGGTTGCGGCGGCTGTATCGGCATGGGACAGGCTCCGGCTACGGGGCGCATTAGCCTGCGCACCGTTCCGCGGAATTTTCCGGGCCGTTCGGGCACCAAGGAAGATCTGGTGTACTTATGCAGCCCGGAAACCGCTGCCGCCTCGGCCCTGACCGGCGTGATCACCGATCCGCGTACACTTGGCATGGACTATCCCCGTTTCATGGCGCCCGAGACCGTACTCCTCAATACCGGGATGCTGGTCCCTCCCGCACAGGACGGCGAACATTATGATTTGGAGAAAGGCCCCAATATCAAACCGCTGCCCCAATTAGAGCCTCTGCCCGATACACTCGATGGACCGGTGCTGTTAAAAGTGGGGGATGATATTTCCACCGATGAAATCCTGCCGGCCGGAGCCAAGGTGCTGCCTTTCCGCAGCAATATCCCGGCAATCAGCCGATTTGTTTTCAGCCCGATCGATGAAACCTACTACGAAAGAGCTATGGGCTATCAGAAACAGGGATCGTTCATTGTTGGCGGCAGCAATTACGGGCAGGGCTCAAGCCGCGAGCACGCAGCCTTAGGTCCGCGCTATCTGGGAGTCAAGGCAGTCATCGCAAAAGGTTTTGCCCGGATACATTTACAGAATCTAAGCAACTTCGGTATTTTGCCTTTGATATTTGCCGACCCTGATGATTGGAACAAGATCGCTCAAGGCGACCGGCTTTCCATTCCCGATGTGCGCAGTGCCATTCGCCAGGGCAATAGCGTCAAAGTGATCAATCTGACCAGGAACGAGACCTATGAAACCGAACATCGGATGACGCATTACCAAGTGGACATGGTGCTGGCGGGTAGCCTGACCAATCTGGTTAAGCAAAAAGCTGGGTTGAGGTACGAAGCCCAACTTTAGTTTTGCCTGCAAGAATGTAGGCAAAATTTTTCCCAAGATATTGACCTTATTTGTTTCCGGCCTGAAGAAAGCCCAACGCTTTTTCGAGGGGGATAACCGCTAATTTGGCATCGTCGGCATTGCCCGCGGTAATGGCTTTTTCAAGCTCATCCACGGCAGATTGCATTTCAACTTTTACATGCCCCGTTGCCGCATTCTCGGCCATTTTTGCCTGTTCCAGCGCTTTTTGCGCATGTTCGACCAATGCCGTCGCTTTACCCGCCTGGCCTTGCGCGATGGCGGCACTGGTGTGCTCAATGGCAGCATAAGCATGCTCTTCGGCGAAAGCTGCCGTACTTAGAAATGTACACAGGAATAGCAATAAACCGGAAAATGCAGATATTGATTTTTTCATAATATGTTTTCCTTAAAGTGTAGGTGACGATCTTTATAAAAAATCAAACGGCAAAAAAGCATGAAAGCTCAAGCTGTTGCCAACGGCATACCAACCAGCGTTCAAATAATTTACCGGTCTGTTTAAAGACATTACAGAATAGGGGAGGCTAACGATCTATACAATCAGTAGAGTTGCTTATAGGAGCCCGGATTTGTTCCCATGCTCCTACTCACTGCCATTAAGTTAAGGATGGACAGTCCCTTCTCCCTCCGGGACAAATCCGCCGGGAGCGGATTTGCACTTGCCCGCAGGGTGGCGGATAGGACAGTCCGCCATGATTAGGTTAGGATGAGGGGATCAAATAAGGCTTTTTTCCTTATTTTTATTCTCCTCGGCAACCGCTCCTTGCGTTGCTCTACCTCCTGCATCCTTGCAGTCGTCACCCCAACCCTCTCCAGCAGGATGCCTACAGGGATGTAGGTAAGTAGAGCAATGCAGGAGCAATTGCCGAGAGGGAGCTTTTTTCTTAACTTAATGGCAGTGATGCTCCTGCTACGCACTGTTACAAGCAATCAATGATCTCCACGATTGATATTATGTTGATGCTCAATACCTTCGGTTAAATTATAACCGTCGCTATTGAATAGATCGCCGGTAAAAAACAAGCGCATATCTATAATCCAGGCAATTTTTTTTAGCTTATTGTTTTCTATAATAATGGTTGAAAGTTTATGGTCGTTATCAATAACTTCATTCACAATTGTTTTCGGGTTACCAAGGTCTTCTTTCAGCGCACCGGACACAATGCGCTGAGCTGATGCCATTGTCATCACTGGATACGCAATAGCTAACTCAGCGTTTTTATCATTTTTAAGCGACTGGGCATTAAAATAACCAATATCGTAGACAATCTTAAATGCCAGCCCAAGCATAACGATAAGACCATAAACAGAGAGGCCGATTTTTAATCGCCTTCTAACGCGAGGATTCGATAGTTTTTTTATAATAAATCGGATTTTCACATTCATTTTTAGATGGGAGTTTGTTTCTGACCGGCTACCGCCAGTCCCCGACCCTTAACGACTTGATCGGGTAATACTTTGGTTTGGGGGTTATTGCGCAATGCGGACCAACTCAATAGGTAGCTAGTAAACTAAGAACTCAGTGCTATTTATTAGAAAACATAAATGATGATTAGCCGGTTGCCGCCGCCAAGTTATTTAGGTAGCCGTTTTTCCTGGCTAGATATTCATCGACAAATGCCTGCATAGGCTCAGCTTCATAACCGCTCGGCACACTGATCGCCAGCTTTTTAAAGCCTGTGCCAACGATGTCTCCGTCCGCCTTGATCTGAAAGTGTAAAAAAGCCGAAGCGCGTTTGCCGTCGACTTCAATCTTCGGTTCCAGCATTTCCACGGACGCTTGCCGAAAATCAAGATGATCAAATGACAGGGTCATGCTTTCGTAAATGACCAGTGGCCGATTGATATTAAACATCACATTTTCCTGGGCTAATAACGGCACCAGCACATAGGGGAAATTTTGCCCTGAAAAAGCCACGTAATCGCGAATAAAGCTTTCAATCAATGCTGAGTCCCGGCTAACGCTTCCCGAACGTTCGATCTGCAAATAAGTTTTGCCCTGATTGTCGTTCACGTCGATCTGCTCGGCATCAGTGTCGGGAAAGTTCAGCAATACGTCATGTCCGACCATGCCGGAAAAGATAAAGTGCATATTTTGGCTAAGGCCATATTTTTCCAATGCCAGCGAAAACAACAAATCGCCCGGTACGCAAAAACGTTTGGCGTCAACATCGTGTAAAGGGTTGAAATCATGTGCGACTTCTTTGGCAAACATACTGGCTTGTTCGGCGGCAATACTGATATTGCCGTTATGGACACTATAAAAATCTTTTAAAAACATGTTGTTATTTGCTAATGTTGGGGTGATGAATAATTTTACCATACGGCTTAATATGTTTCACTTAATGAGCCCTATCTAATGCGATATAGGCGTATTGGCGGGTAGCTCAAAAATAGTGGGTGCGGATGACGAGAGCCGGCAAATGCCGATACAGGAAGATCGCGGATCGTTTGCAGTAGCCTGGATAAGGCCATGGATAAAGGACAACTTAAAAGTACGAGAAGCGGAAATTGGCGGCTTTGGCTTTATAGTCTTTTGAAAATTCAGGACTTGATCTAACGACTTCAAAAATTAGTCTCAACTGGATATTAAATTGACAGATCGGTTACGACCTATAAGCGACATTCGACTTTTTGTACCCAATGACAGCTTATTAATATAAAGCAGGCAGTGGATTCTAGGGTACCAAAAGGATCTGTAGGCCATTTGCTCGCAGATAGACGAACTTGATAGTCCATGTTATATAGTGCGCCATGTACTAATTGCTAGATATTCTGCACACCGTATAAAAGTAATTAATCCTGTATATAAATTATGTATTTTTCTTTGGCATTTTATAATTGGAAAAACAATGGAACGAAATGAACGCGTGTGGATTGTCGCATGGGCCGCATTACTTGGATTCAGTCTGCTTATATTGCATAACTGGGTGGAAACACTTAGCAAGGCAGGAGCCTATTTTGGCGTAATCTGGCCATTGTATGTCTCTGCTGTTATCTTGCCATTATCTTTGCAAATGCTTTCGCGCTATCGGACTGAAAAATTATCATGGCTATTGTCGGCAGGTTTCACCATGGTTATGGCGGGGTGCGCATCTTATATCGGATATAACGCTTGGATAGAAGATGGGCCGAGGTTCTATTATTCCGGTTGGTCATTTATGTTGGCTATTGGTGTTTTTATCTGCTGGTTTATCCTGATGCCATTCGCTGAGCATAAATTATTTCGGCACAGCTGGTGTGATGACTATACCTTGTTGTTCTCGGCCACATGGAGCAATACGGCAAAGCTTTTATCTGCCGCTGTCTTTATCGGGTTGTTCTGGGGGCTGTTATTTCTGTGGGCAGGGCTTTTTAAGGTACTGAAAGTCACGTTTTTTTATGAGTTGTTTACCGGTAGAAATTTCGTCTATCCTGTAACTGCTATCGCCTTTGGCATCGGTCTTTCGCTTTATTCTGCCAAGGAAGAAGCGCTGGTCGGTCTTTATCGCACCAGCCTTAATGTTCTGGGCTGGTTGCTGCCGCTAGTGACTTTCATCATGTTGCTGTTTTTGTTTACTCTGTTTTTCCAAGGTCTCGACCCATTATGGAAAACTGGCTACGCCACAACACTGATGCTCACACTACTTGGATTGATGGTTTTTTTGTTTAACGCAGCTTGGCAAGATGCCAGCGGCACTCAAAGATTCCCCAATTGGCTCTTGAATCTAATTTCTCTTGGATTCGCTGTAATGCCCTTATATATAGTCCTCTGCGCTTATTCTCTTGGTCTGCGCATTATCCAGTACGGATGGTCGATAGAACGTATATGGGCGGCGCTGGCAGTGTTCGTACTGTCCATTTATGCGCTTGGATATGCTGCCACTAGCATACGTCGTCAGACAATCTGGATGTTAGGAGCTAAAGGCGTCAATATTACAGGTGGGTTGATAATCGTTATCTTGCTAACGTTAACGGCTACACCTGTTCTTGATCCCGCACGTATTTCGGTTAATAGCCAAATTGGGCGACTATTAACCAATAAAACGGCTGTGGATAGCTTTGATTTTAATTATCTACGCTTTAATGCCGGAAAATATGGCAATGAAGAGCTTAGGAAATTACTAAATAACACTAATCACCCACAAGCCGAACTTATTCATACAAAAGTAGAATCTACTTTTAAGAAACAATATGCCAATGACTATAGAGATTCTGCAGAATCCACGTTACCTAGATGGAGCCATGCGGAACTAGCTGAAAAACTAAAACTTTATCCAAAAGTTGCGGTGCTTGATCCTGCCTTTGTAGACTTCTTGCTTGAAAGGTTAAATGGGCAGCAATTCAGTCTGGGTTGCGGCAGTAACGGCAATCCATGCCACTTGTTGTCGATTGACCTCAATGCTGATGCCGTGGAAGAGCTTGTATTATTTGACTCTTATAACAGCAAGGCCTTTAGTCTTGAAAATGGTAAGTGGCGCTTCATTGGCAATTTAAGGGGCGATATGGCAAAGCTCGCCGGAGCTTCGCTCACTCAAATACTGGAAGAACAGAATGCAAAAACACTCCCGCGTAAATGGTCTGATATTCGAATAGGAAATAATCAGTACTCGGTGATTGATATTCAGAAGTGATTTGAAAGCTAAGTGAACGTAGCTGCTAACTAAATAGTGTAGCTAAATGACGGCTTTCAAGACATGACCAGTCATCAGAGGAAAGCTTCTGATAGGCCGGTCTTGGCCGATTGCTGCTATTTGCCAACCCGGTAGCCAATATATTTTCAATTAACTGCACCATCCGAGAATTCACTCAATCGCGCCGGCGATCAGCAAACAGCTTAATGCCGCTATATTTTCACCAAACGGTAAAAAACATGTTTCGCAATTTCAGCCGTCGAAATACTTGCTTGCGGCAAAATATGGCTGCTGGTTATTTACGCTAAAAGCGTGCGCGGCAATATTCCCGCTCACATATTGAAATCCATTCGAGAAGCTCTTGAAAATGACTAAGCGTTTATCTAAAGAAATGACAGGTGCGGAACTCGGCGAAAAACTGTTGCAATCCGTTCGTGAAATGAAAGCAGGAAAAGTCGCTCGTGTTACTGAAGTTACCCCTAACCAAGTTGCGGAAGCTCGCCTGAAAACAGGATTATCGCAATCGCAATTTGCCCAAGCTCTTCATATTTCGGCTAGAACGTTACAAGAATGGGAGCAAGGCCGCCGTTGTCCATCGGGTGCGGCACAAGCACTGATTCAAATTGTGTCTCGGCATCCCGAGGTTATTACTGAGTCTTTTAGATAGTAGCTCCACTGGCGGCCGTTAAGCGACCAGTGATCTCAATGACCGTTTTCCGAATTTGACCCGCTATTCATCGGTATTTACGAATGTCAGGTCTTGACCATTTCTGCGATGCCTCGCAGCCGCTCAATACCGCTACATTTTCACCAAGCGATAAAAAACATGTTTCGCAATTTCAGCCGCCGAAACATAGAGCATAACAATGACGCCGAGCAGGCCGAGTAAACGAAGCGGCAGCGGCTCAAAACCTATTAAATGCGCAATCGGCGTATAGGGTAATGCCACCGTAACGGCGACGATAGTCAGCGTAGCGGCGGTCAGATACTTGCCGGGGCGACTGGAAAAAAACGGTTTGCTGCTGCGTACCACAAACACGATCAGCGCCGCTGAAACCACGGATTCCACAAACCAGGCGGTGCGGAATTGTTCTACCGGGACATCCAGCCACAACAACAGGCCGAAGGTCATAAAATCGAACAGCGAACTGACCATGCCGAAGGTGATCATGAATTTACGGATGAATTTAATGTCCCAGCGCCTGGGCTGAGAAACCATATCCGCATCGACATTATCCGAGGCGATGGTCATTTCCGGGAAATCGGTCAGCAAGTTGGTCAATAAAATCTGCTTGGGCAATAACGGCAGAAACGGCAAAAATAACGATGCGCCCGCCATGCTGAACATGTTGCCGAAGTTGGAACTGGTCGCCATGAATACGTATTTCAGCGTGTTGGCAAAGGTGATGCGGCCTTCGCGAACGCCTTGCACCAATACCGCCAGGTCTTTTTCCAGCAGTACGATTTGGGCCGTTTCTTTGGCGATGTCGGCGGCGCTATCGACTGAAATGCCGACATCGGCGGCATGCAGCGCGGACACGTCATTAATGCCGTCGCCCATGTAGCCGACGACAAAACCGGCTTTTTTCAGTGCGATGATGATGCGCTCTTTCTGGTTGGGTTCGACTTCGGCGAATAAATCGACATCCGCCACTTTATTGATCAATGCTGGGCCGCTCATTTTTTCAATTTCAGGCCCGGTCAGGATTTCATGTTCTGCAAGTCCCAGCTGCTTGCTGACGGTGGCGGCTACCAGTCGATTATCGCCGGTGATGATTTTGAGCGTCACGCCCAAGTCGCGCAATTGCTTGATTGTATCGGCACAGTCTGCTTTGGGCGGGTCGAAAAATAATAAAAAGCCGATAAAGCGCATACCGGTCTCATCGGCCTTATCAATTCGCGCCTTGGCATCCATCGGCTTATAGGCCAGTCCCAAGGTACGAAATCCCTGACGGCTGAAATCTTGGTAACGCTGCTGAATTTCAGCATTTGCCGACGCGATAGGCAGCAGCGAACCGTCGGCATTTTCGGCTTCGGAGCAGGCGGCAAGCACATTGGTCAGCGCGCCTTTGGTGATCAAAATGTTTTCGCCTTGTTTTGAAATCAACAGGCTTAGCCGTTTGCGGTAAAAATCGTAAGGAATTTCGGCCAGTTTTTCGTAGTCTTTTACATCGAATTGCCGGAACTGCCTGATTGCTTCGTCGATAGGATTGCTGAATCCGGTTTCATAAACGGAATTCAGGTAGGCATAAAGCGCAACCTTATCGCTGGCGTTGCCGGACAGATCGAACGCGCCGCGCAAATGTACAGTGCCTTCGGTCAAGGTGCCGGTTTTATCCGAACACAGCACGTTCATGCTGCCGAAATTTTCGATTGAAGCCAGTTGTTTGACGATGACTTTTTGCTCGGCCATGCGTTTGGCGCCGTGAGCCAGATTGATGCCGATGATGGCCGGCAGTAATTGCGGCGTTAAGCCGACGGCCAGCGCCAACGCAAACAAAAACGAATCCAACACCGCTTTTTCAAGATAGACATTCACCGCAAAAATCAGCATGACCAGTATCAGCGTGATTTCCATCAGCAGATAGCCGAAGTGTCTGATGCCGCTCTCAAACTCGGTTTCAGGCGCTTTTAATTTGATGCGCAGGGACAGTTTGCCGAATTCGGTGGTTTGTCCTGTCGCAATTACCAGCGCCGTGGCATCGCCGCTTTGCACATGCGTTCCCATCCATAAGGCATTGGTGCGTTGGCTTAATGCGGTCTCAGCTGGTAACACGCCGGGCAGTTTTTCGACCGGATAGCTCTCGCCGGTCAGTATGGCTTCATCGATAAACAGGTTGTCGGATTCCAGAATCAGGCAATCGCCGGGGATTACATCCCCGGCTTTGAGCAAGACAATATCGCCGGGAATCAGGTTTTCGGCGGCAATCTCAGTCGCTTTACCGTCGCGAAGTACATTAACCTTGATTTGCACGATCGCCAGTAGCTTTTCTATCGCGATGGCTGCGCCTTTTTCCTGCCAGAATCCTAACAAGCCGCTGATCAATACAATCGTTAAAATGATCGCGGCATCGACCCGGTCATGTAGATAAAAGGATAGGCCGGTGGCAAAAAGCAGGATCAGGATGATGGAGTTTTTAAACTGGGCCAAAAACAGTTGCAGGTTTCCGCTCTGCTTTTTGTTGTTCAGCCGGTTGGCGCCGTAGCGCTTGATGCGCTGGTCGGCTTCTTCACTGCTTAATCCTTGAACGGTTGTCGCCAGTTCCTTGAGTTGCTGTTCGGCAGGGATATTCCAGAATGCGTTGTGAGGTTCAGTTTTACTGGGTTTTAACGTGTCTATCATGCTTACATCCCGGTTGTGGTTGTGTATTCGTTGATGTTACGTAGTGTTTATTTCAGCCGCGAAAAAGATATTGGGTTAACGGCTTGTTTGGGAATATCCGCCGTAGGGTGTGCCGTGCGCGCCTCTAGGATCCGGAGGCGCGCACGGCACGCCCTACTTGCATCGGTCACCGCCCGTTATCTATTATCGAATTGGTTTTCGCAGCCAATGCGTAACATCGGTTATTCATTGAAATATCTTCAATTGATTACGTCTTGGGATGGATGACCTTATCTTTCAGTTCGGCAAGCCTATGCTTGATTTTTTCCCATGCGGCAGTGGATCTCGCGGTGTGTAAGGTTTCCTTAATATCATCAATTTCCGTGTAAAGCGCTTTAAAGTCGTCCTTATCGCCGTAGCCCAATAGCTCGGCGATTTTCAGCTGGTCTTTAGCTGCATCGGTAAATTTTAAGACGTCTTCTCGGCTTTTTTCTTTGGACTGGTCTTTTTTATGTTCCAGGTCATCTGCTTCATCCACTAAGGCTTCGGCGCGAAGGAACGGTAAGGGAATGATTTCCGTGGTCTCGACCAGCATGTTTAAGGCCTGGTTTAACAGATTTGCCGCTTCTTTGGCTTCTCCTTTATTAATCAGCGGTACCGCATTTTTAATGGCAGTAGGAAATGAGCCCAACGGCATGCTGATTGTCGTGATGCGTATTTCGCTGGCCAGTTCGGCCAATATTTGTCTTGCCGCTTGCAACTTGCCGTCGTTGAGTAAATCATCGGCCTCGTTAATTGCTTTTTCGATGGATTTTGCATCGCCTTGAAAATCGGACGTATCGACTTCAATATCAACAGGCGTCAATGCCAAGGTGGGATGTTTTGCCAGCACGACATCCAGTTTTTCCGAAGCGGTCTGCATGGTAAAAAAAGCTTTTTTCATATCGTTTTTATCTAAAGCCTCAAGCGCTTGATGGATTTCCGATACCGCTTCAGCCGCTTCCTTAACAATTTGTTGTTCTTTTTCGCTCAGGATTCTATGTTTTGTTACTGAAGCACTGTTACCGGCTCTAGGCATGGGCCGTATCGACGAGCTTTGTTTCTCGTCGTCGGCAAAAACATCCATCGGTAGCTGAAGTGAGGAGACCAAAATTAATGCAAGATACATTGCTATTTTATCAATACGTTTTTTCATATTATTTCTCGCTGTTAAGCTGAAAGTGAGTTCTAAGCAATAAATGCTTAATTGATTTAGTTAAGTACAGATGAGCTTAGGCTATTTCCATGCCACAAACTAAACATCAGAATAATATAAATAGAATCAGCTATTAGCGCTGATAGAAAAGATGTTAAAGGTTTAAATGAACCCTATTAAATGGTTCATTTAAACCTTTAATGTTTTTTCTGTTTCGATATGTTCTTTATACATCATTAGCTTGTTATTTATGGTCTATAAACTGCTTGTTACTGAAATATGAAACACTTGCATAAAGCTCAATCGGTTTTTCGTGCCGTTAATTTTGAAAGCAGGGATAATAATGCTTATTTGGGTCAGCCACGCTTGACGGATTTACAAACACACTTTTCGCTGTCGGCTTTGCCTTTGCCGGATAGCTCATCACTTACCGCAAACGGACAGTCCGGTTGCGGTATTCACTTATTTACATCATTTAGAATTGGAGTTGAATCAATGTTAAAAACCGCCATTATCACCCTCGCATTGCTGTTTTCAGCCGTGCCTGCTTTTGCCCAAGAAGGACCTACGATGCATCAGGTCTATTTGGCAGTTGAAGCAGGGAAGTTTAATGAAGCGCAGGCTATGATGGATAAAGTGCTGCACGACCATCCCAACAGCGCCAAGGCGCATTTTGTCGAAGCCGAATTATTGGCGAAACAAGGACTGTTCAGCAAAGCCGACGCCGAATTGAGTACCGCTGAACGTCTGCAACCCGGATTGCCGTTTACCAAGCCGGAAGCCGTGAAGGATCTTAAGAGCCGCATTGCTTCCGCACCCGCTAAAGCGACACCAGCCAATACCGTCGTGCCGAGCCTACCGGCTGCCGCTAAAGATTGGACGCCCTGGATTCTTTTGATCTTGGGGATAGGTTTAGTCGTATTGTTACTTAACTACATGAGCCGGAGGAATTCCAACATGATTCCCGGCAATAACTACCACGGTAATGTTCCCGGTTCAAATATGTCATCCGTCGGCGCGAACGGAGCCGGTCCGGTCATCGGACAACCGGCAGCCGGCGGCATGGGTTCCGGTATTATGGGTAATCTGGCAACGGGAGCGGCGTTGGGTGCCGGTGTCGTGGCAGGTGAAGCGTTGATGCATCACTTTATCGATGGCGACAAGAAGAACGTTATCCCTGAACCGGCACAGCACGATGAACCGTTACAGCACGATACTTCTCCATGGACTGCGCCGACTCATATCGCCGACAATGATAACGATATGGGCGGTACGGATTTCGGCATCGCGGACGCGTCCTCCTGGGATGACGATGGTGCCAGTGATGGCGGTGACGACTGGACTTAGTCACTGATGTTACGCATGCAGGTGATAAAAAGCATTGTCCACGAAAGGTGCGAAAAGCACAAAAAGATCGTTTCCTGACCGAGTTGTTCCGTTCGAAACGTCCCCGCCTGTTCAAAACGTCGCGCGTTAGACCTTCCAGGTTTTACGACTGCCATGGATGGCGGCCGAGACTGCTCCCGGCAGTCCTCGGCATTTCCTCCATCCATGGAGGTCAGAAGTGCTGGAGCCGCCGGGAGCGGCTCCAGTAAAAACCTGGAAGGTCTGCCTATCGGCCTGTTTCTCGCCCAATATCAGGGCAGGGACTATCGGAATAACGACACATCCCGAGATACTTGTGTAACACGAAATCTCACGTCCCTGTGCCTGGGCTCCGACATCCCTACCGGAACGACGTTCTCTCATAGACACGCGCGTATAACCCGACGAAGGCCTGGCTTGTGTGTCGTGGAAAAGGATGTGAATGAATGCCTGTATCTCGCCATCAGCAGAAACCATGACTGATGTTTTTCGTGCCTTTCACCTTTAATCAACTGCCGTTTTTGGGTTGGATAAGTAAAACTACCTATTCTCGTTAATACCGCCAAAATAGATAATACGGTTAAATTTAAAGCGTGAACTTAACTCATAAGTACTCATACAAAATTAACTTGGTATTTTCCGCCGAGGTTTTGAAAAATATCTTGAAGGGCATTCCGGAGCGCTTCAAAACTGGCGTAAGCTTGCCATGGTAGCCATTCATACTTGATTTTCT